>Ga0105055_10002038_pt1 | contig 32036 bp, 37 predicted proteins | sample BON03_FD_78090 | JGI IMG/M metagenome (GOLD analysis project Ga0105055, IMG submission 78090) | Freshwater microbial communities from Lake Bonney liftoff mats and glacier meltwater in Antarctica - BON-03 | ecosystem: Environmental > Aquatic > Freshwater > Ice > Glacier meltwater | place: Lake... | reverse complement strand
GGGCACAAGCCGCCCAACGTCGGGTGCTAAATTACACCAGCGTCATTCGCTGAAAATTTCAGGCACTGACACCCACTGACATTGGCATGCAAAATCCGGCGTGTCAGTTGGTGCAAAATTACACGACGTCAACTCCGTCGCCGACGCCCACAGACGCCCGACGTCGATTTTTCGACCGTCGGTGTAGGTGACCCACGTGGAGTCGGGGCTGTTGACGTCGATCTCTTCGACCATCGGATCGCTCAGGTACGGCTCGAGCGGACCGGCGCCGGTGAGTTCGGCCACCACCCGCGAACGCACGTGATGTTCGTCGGCCTGGTTGAGCTGGCGGGTGCCGCGCTGCAGCCGTTCCTCGTTGAGCGAGGTGACCTCTTCGCTGATCCAGGCGCCGACCAGCAACTGCTGGCGCCGCTCGTCGCCGGCGAGAGCAACACCGGTGGTCTTCGACGAACTGCGCCTGGCGTCGTCGTGTTCGATCGCTTCGATCAGCCGATCGGCGACACGGTCGGTGACGAGGACGATGTCGGCATCGAGTGGGTGGCCGGTGTGTGTGGGTGTGCCCAACGCTGTGCCCCTTTCCCCGTGGGCTCTGTCCGCCAGAGCGTGTCGGAACACTAACTCATCGTGAGATGTCCCGATCCTGGCCGAGTCGCGCATGCGACCAGACAGTGGGAGACGATGGCCCGCAAGGGGAGCCTGCGTCGACACCGGGAACTGCGGTCGGGGAACGTTTCGCGTCAGCGTTCGTAGTGGTAGCGACACTGGAAGATGACGAGGTCGCCTTGGTCGACTCCGTAGACGAGACGACGTTCCTGGGTGATTCGGCGCGACCATGCCCCGGCGAGCACATGACGCAGAGGCTCCGGATGGCCGATGCCGTCGGACGGCTCTCGCACGCAGTCCCCGATCAACCGATTGATGCGTTCGAGCGTCCGACGATCTGCTGAGACCCAGTGCTGGGAGTCCTCCCACGCTTCGTCCGTGACGACCAGTTTCGCTCGGTCGGGTTTCGCTCGGTCGGGTCGCGCTCGGTCAGGTCGCGCTCGGTGCGTCGCTTCGAGGCGAGACTCTTCGAGAGGCGCTCGGCATTTGCCGGTGATCGCAACAGATGCGCGGTTTCCTCCAGGGCCGCGTACTCGTCAGCGCTCATCAGCACGGCATTGCCCGCCTTGGAGGTGATGGTCACGATCCCTCCGTCCTGATTGACCGCTTCGATCAGCGGGAAGAGCGTCGAGCGTGCCTGGCTGGCGGTGAGCGTCGTCGTGCGTCGGTGGGCCGAGAGGTACCGTATTTCGTACCACTTTCGCTGTGGGCGAGATCATCCAGTACGCCCGCGAGGCGTGACGCGTCGCGCATCAGCGGGAGACGGCGGAGCCGCTTCGCGGACACTCCAGTGCGTCCGGCGATGGCGGCGGCAGCGAGCGGATCGTCGGCGAGCGACATGGTCATCCGCACGGTGTCGGGCATCGCCTCGTCGACGAACGCGCCGATCTCGGCCGGATCGAACGGTGTGTCGCCGACGACGGCCAGCACGATGACGGCGTCGAGGTGGGCCAACTCTTCGACCATCTCGACGAGCCGCTCGATGCGCACCGTTGCCGCTGCCGGCGACGCCGAAGCCTGATGGTGCACGATCACCACGACGTCGGCCACACGCAACGCCGGCGACGGTGGCTGGCCCGCACGGTGGGTGCCGGCGTCGGCGATGATCATGGCGCCACCTGCTGCCAGCGCCGGGAGCACGGCGATGGCGGCCTCCTCGACCGCGCGATGTGCCGCTCGGGCGCGCACGGCATTGGCGACGAAGCGCACGCCCGACTCGCTGCGATGCGTCACCGTGGCGAACGTGTCGAGCACCGATCGCCCGGTGCCGGTGCCGGTGCCGGTGCCGGTGCCGACGTTGGCAACGATGGTGGCGAGCGAGGGTTGGATCGGCGTATCGAGCCATCCGGCCAACGAACCGCCGCTCGGATCTGCTTCGAGCACGGTCACCTCCTCTCCCGTCGGCCACCCGACAGCGAGCGCAACTGCGGCGGTGGTGGCAGCATCGCCGGTGACCGCGATGATCGTCACGATTCGCCCTCGTCGGATGCCGGCGGTGCGGCCGGATCGGTCACCGCCGAGGCAGGATCGTCCGACGGTTCCACGAGCACCACGCGTACATCGTCGGCCGCCGCGATGGTGGCGGCATCGCCAGCGGCCACCTCGACCGACAGCGACTGCAAGCCGAGCGCCGAGGTGGTGTCGATCGGCAGCCCCACCACCCGACCGGGGATCGACGTGATGCCAGCGCCATCGGCGGCCCGGTCGGCGGGCACGACGAGCAGCACGGCAACGCGCTCGCGCAACCCGATCGGCAACGAGCCATCGGCGACCTGGATGGCCACCACCGAGCTGCCGGGCGAGACGAGCGGCAGCGCCTGCAGCGATTCGGCCGTGACCAGCGAGCCGGCGACCAGCCGCACCTTCGCGTAGCTGCCGACGAGCGAGTCGAGACGGTCGCCGCCGACGAGGTTCACGGTCGAGTCGGCGTCGACGTCGACCGTGCGGAACATATCGCTGGTGAGCTGTTCGCCCGCCGCCACGTCGCGCACCGCCTGCACGACCGGCTGGGCCGATTGGAGGTTCGAGTAGATCAACAGGTTTCCGCCGACTGCGATGGCGGCCAACGCCACACCGGCGGCGATGCGGCTGCGGCGCCGAGATGCGGGCTGGAATCCCCGACCTGGCGTGCCGGTGCCGGTGCCGGTGTCGGCGCCGAGAGCGGGCCTGGCTGCGGTCATTGTGTGGTTCCTCCTGCGATGGTGCCGGCGAAGATGCCCGTGATGATCGGGCTGTTGGCGAGCAGTGCGAACCAGGCGCCGAACACGAGGAACGGCCCGAAGGTGATGCTCCGACGCCGGGTGACCAGCCCGGCCGTGGCGCCGGTGAGCGCCGCGAGGCAGAGCGCAACGGCGCCCAACCGCCAGTCGATCGTGCCGACCGCCGCACCGAGAACTGCAGCGGCCTTGACGTCGCCGAAGCCCATCGAACTCGGCGACACGAGGTGGAGCACCAGCACCGGGAGCGCCATCGCGACTGCGCCACCAATCGATTGCTCGCCGTCGAGCGGTTGTCCGACGGCCGAACCGACGAGGAATGCCGTCATCAGGACGGCCAACGATGCAGCGACCCAGACATCGGGGAGTCGCCGCTGCTCGATGTCGATCACGGCGGCCGGCACCAGCAGCGCGACGGCGGCGGCGGCGCCGAGCGGGACCGACCCGATCGCCGCAGCGACCGCGAGTGCGACGATCGACAACAGCGCGCCGGCGACGACCGTTCGTCGTCGCGTGCGCGGCGCGCCGGACGCGTCAGAGGGCCTGCCGAGCCAGTCGGCCAGTTGCGATCGGGACACCGCCCGATCAGGAATCAGTGGAACTCCCAACCGCTTCTCCTCTTCCCCACGTGCCTCGACGCCACGAACCCCGCGACCCGGACCCTCGCCGTCGTGACCGTCGCCGCCGTCGTGGCCGAACCATAGTCCGCGCGGGAATTGGGGATCACCGTCGGTGCGTTGCCGCCTCATGGACCCGCAGTGGGCGCCGACGATCCGGAAAGGGAATGTCAGGTCGGATTCAGGTGGTCGGCGAGAGTGAGCGCACGGTCCACTCGAGCAGCCAACTCAAGAAGTCGTACAAGTTGTGTTCGGGGCTGTCGGCGGAGTCGGCGTCGTCGGCCGATTCGTCGTCGGCGATACCCAGCATCGAGCCGAGCACCAGGCGGATGGCGTTGATCGACTGCATGAACGCGATCGTTTCGCCCTCGTCGAGGAGTTGGCGGGCGCGATCACCCGCTGGGTCGATCGTGCGACTCACCGACTCGATGGCCGCCAGCCGGCTCGCCACCAACTCTTCGCGCATCAGGCGCTGGTATTCGGCTTCCTTCTCCTCATCCTCCGGGTAGGCGACGGGAAAGAGGCGTCGGAGCAGTTCGTTGTCGTCGGGGCCGGTGAGCAGTGCGCGCAGTTCGCCCATGAGGCGCACGAGTAGTTTGCGTTCCTCGTCGTCGAGGGTGATGCGCCACCCACCTCGGACCGCTTCGACGGGTGCAACGAACTTACGACGAAGGGCCATCGTGCTCCATCGTGGCCCACAAGCTGTGCTCGTGGAGCCGGAACACGTGCATCTCGGCCTCTTCGCGCCCGCACGAGGCGACCACGGCGCGCCCCTTCTCGTGCACGTCGAGCATCAGCTCGGTGGCCTTCTCGAGCGAGAACCCGAACAGCTTCTGGAACACGTAGGTGACGTAACTCATGAGATTCACCGGGTCGTTCCACACCAGGACCACCCAGGGACGGTCGACGAACACGGCGTCGTCGAGGTCGGGGTCCATCACCGGCTGCATCGTGTCGGTGGACTCCAACGTGGTCGGCACCGCACCAGTGTGCCGCGAACTCGCGGCAGGCGTTGGCCCTCCGACGAGCGCCGCCGGTACGATGTGGCAGTCATGTCCGTCGGCAGTCGCCCCCTCGTCCCGTCCCGACTCGCGCCAGGAGGCATTGCCCACGGCAGCCGCCGCACCCCCACCACCGTGGTCGGCGCCTACATCGCGCTCACCAAACCCCGCATCATCGAACTGCTGCTGATCACCACCGTGCCCACGATGGTGCTCGCCGAAGGTGGGTGGCCTTCCTGGTCGCTCGTCGGGATCACCTTGCTCGGCGGAACCCTGGCAGCCGGCAGTGCCAACGCCGTGAACATGTACGTCGACCGCGACATCGACGCGTTGATGCAGCGCACCCAGGCTCGCCCACTCGTCACCGGCGTCATCGAACCTCGCAACGCCTTGATCTTCGCGATTGCGCTCCAGGTGCTGGCGTTCGCCGTGCTGTGGGCGGGCGCCAACTTGCTGTCAGCGGTACTGGCGTTCGGCGCCACCGCCTTCTACGTCGGGGTGTACACCCTCTGGCTCAAGCGCACGAGCCGCCAGAACATCGTGATCGGGGGCGCCGCCGGCGCTGTGCCGGTGCTCGTCGGCTGGGCGGCGGTGCAGAACTCGCTGTCGTGGGCGCCGATCGTGCTGTTCATCGCCATGTTCCTGTGGACCCCCCCACATTTCTGGGCACTCGCCGTGAAGTACGCCGACGACTACCGGGCCGCCGACGTGCCGATGCTGCCGTCGGTGGCGCCGATCGAAGTCGTCGTGCGCAAGATGATCTGGTACACGGTGGCGCTCGTGGTCACCACGCTGATCCTGATCCCCGTGGCCGAACTCGGCTGGATCTACGGCATCAGCGCCGCTGTGCTGGGCGCCGTCTTCCTCGGCGGCACCTTCGCCCTGCAGCGCCATCCCACCACGGCCAACAGCATGCGGTTGTTCGGATTCTCGATCACCTACGTCACGGTTCTGTTCGCTGCGATGACGGTCGACATCCTCGTGCGCAACGGCTGGTGACCGACACTGTTCGTGTCGAGAAGATTCGCGAGGATTTCGGGTGCGGCGAGGTGTTCCCAGTAGTCTCGCCACCGTCGTTTCCCACCACGTTTCGAAGTCGCCCGCTGACCACAGGGGCAACAGACAAGTGAGTGCCCAACCGCTATGACCACCATCGAATCCAGCCCCGACGCAGTCGCGAATGCGACCAGCGATCGCGACGCCGACACATCGAGCATGCTCGATGCAGTCGCGGCCGTCTTCACCTCCACCGACCACAAGGTCACCGGACGGCTCTATCTGGCCGGTGGACTACTCGGCCTCGTTGCCACCGTGGTGATCAACGTGATGCTGAGCGTCGAACGCATCGACGGCGTCGACACCGTCCTCGGCTTCCAGATCCTGCCGCAGCTCGTCGACGCCCAGCGCGTCGGTTTGATCTTCGCCACGCTGCTGCCACTCGCCATGGCCGGCTGCGTCGCCGTGGTGCCCATGCAGCTCGGTGCACGGTCGATCGCGTTTCCCCGCCTCGCCTCGAGCGGATTCTGGATGTGGTTCGGTGGAGCGATCCTCACCGCCGTGGCCCTCCTGAACAACGGTGGCACGCTCGGTGGCGACGCCGATGCGGTCGGGCTGTTCATCGCCGGCATCGGCCTCATGGCCGTCGGCCTCACCGCCAGCGCCGTCTCCGTCGCCACCACCGTCTTCACCACTCGGGCGCCTGGGATGACCATGCGTCGCGTCCCACCGTTCTCGTGGTCGGCGCTGGTGTTCGCCCTCGGTCTCGTCCTCGTGATGCCCGTGCTGCTCGGCACGCTCGCCTACGTGTTCCTCGATCACCGCAACGGCCGCACCGGTTTCGGCGGCAACGAGGGCATCTTCACCTGGGTCGGTTGGATCATCACCCAACCCGTCAGCTTCCTCTTCGCCATCCCCGCCGTCGGCGTGCTCGCCGAAACCGTGCCGGTCGTGTTCGGCAAGCGGGCAGCGATGCGTGGTGTCCTGTTCGCCGGTCTCGGCCTCATCGGTGTCGCTGCACTCGGCGGCGTCACCCAGCAGAACGTGCAGAATCTGCCGTGGTCGGGGAGCGACCTCAGTGTCGACGACCTCGGCACCAAGATCGGCGATCTGGTGCCGTTCCTGCTGTTCAACGCCCTACCGATACTGGGGATCCTGCTGGTGGTGCTCGCCGTGCTGCTGACCGCACGTCCCGTCGGTGGCTTCCGATTCAACTTCTCGCCCGCCGTGCTCTTCGCGTTCTTCGGGTTGGGGATGATCCTCGTCGGCATGCTCGGCAACCTGCTCCACGCCGCCGACGACCTCGCCCTGCAGGGCACCGTGTTCGAAGAAGCCACGGCGGTCTACATCGTGTACGGCGCTGTGCTCGGCGCGATGGGCGCCGTGATCCACTGGGCGCCGAAACTCTGGGGAGCCACGTTCGACACGGTCAAGGTCATCCCGTTGGCCCTGCTCGGGTTCACCGGCACGATCCTCGCTGCATTCGCGCTGTACATCGCGGGCTTCCTCGACCAGCCAGCCGGCATCGCCTACACCGACGACGATCTCGTGATCTGGAACCTCATCTCGCTCGTCGGGCACGGCTTGATGGCAGTCACCGTGATCGGTTTCCTCGGATTGCTCGCCTTGTCGCTGCGTGGTGACCGCACCGTCGGCGACGACCCGTGGGACGCCCAGACCATCGAGTGGACCACCACCTCACCGGCACCTCGTGACAACTTCGTCGACGTGCCCGTGGTGCATTCCGCCGAACCGCTGCTCGATCTCAAGCCGGCTTCGGCATCCAACGACAGGAGCGACGCCTGATGCAAGCCCTTCCCGCCGCCCCTGCACCGGCGCCACAGCGCCAGATGATCGTGGGCACCACATTGGCCGTGGTGGCCATCGTGATGCTCACCGGCAGCATGCTCGCCGTCTGGGCGCTGCAGCGTCGCCAAGCGATCGATTTCTCCGGCACCTGGCTGCCCGACGGTGTCACGGTCCCCGAGGTGCCCACCAACGTGATGCTGATCGCGTTCGTCGGGATCTGCGTGTTCGGCCAGTGGGCGGTCTGGAGCGCCAAGCACGACGATCGGCCGCACACGGTGCTCGCGCTCGGTTGCACGGCACTGGTCGCGCTGCTGGTGATCAATGCGCAGGCGTTCGTGTACTACCGCATGGGGCTCGCCATCGCCGACGGTACGTACGCCGTCATGTTCTACGCACTCACCGGCATGTTCATGCTGCTGATGATCATCGGCGTGGTGTTCACCACCGTTGCTGCGTTCCGCTACATCGGCGGGCGGAGCGGTGACCAGGAGATCCTGGTCTCCCACGCCATCTACTGGTACGCCATGTCAGCGGTCTTCTCCGCCATCTGGTTCCTCGTCTACGTCACCAAGTGAGCGACTGAATGTTGACCACCGGATCAAAATTCCTCATCGGCGCCACCGTTTTGGCCCTGGTCTCGGCGATCGCCTACGGCGTCACCCAAGACGGAGTCATGGGCACGATCGGCCTGCTCTCGGCGGCCTGTGCTCTCGCCTTCCTCGCATGTATCAACATCTACACCCGCGACTCCAACGTCTGGGCAGAGGAGATCGCCTCGGTCGAGTCCGCTCCTGCCGCCGCCCGGCCGCCTGCTGACAGCCCGTGGCCGATGGCGTTTGCTCTCGGCGGCGTCGTGGTCACCGTGGGACTCGTCACCTATCAGGCCGTGTTCATCGTCGGGGTGGTGCTCATGCTGGCCGCTGGCGCTGAATGGACTGCCGAGGCCTGGGCCGAGCGGGCGTCTTCCGACGCCACGTTCAACGCCGAAGTGCGCAGCCGCATCGCCAACCCGCTCGAGTTCCCGCTCGCTGCCGCGATCGGCATCGGCATCATCGTCTACGCCTTCAGCCGAATCATGTTGTGGCTGTCCAAGACCAACACCGTGGTCTTCTTCTCGATGATGGGAATCGTCATCATCACGGTGGCGTTCTTCATCGCCTACCGCCCCGGGCTCAAGTCGCGGGCAGCGGTCGGTGCGATCGCCGTCGGTGTGCTCGCACTCGTCGCCGGTGGTGCCGCTGCGGGGCTCGACGGCGAACGGCCGATCAAAGTGATCGAGACCACCGAGGGACTCAGCAACGAGGGTGTCGACATCTGCTCGAGCACCGAGAAGTTCGAGGCCGACAAGAAGGCATCGCAGAGCGTCGGCGCACGAGCCGCCGTGGCCGCCACGATCACGCTCACCGCCGATGGACAGTTGACGTTCGATCTCGTCGGGCCGAGCCAGGAAGGCTCCAACGCACTCACCCTGCCGCGGTCGAACCCCAACAACGTCCTGTTCGTCAACCGTTCCGATGAGGATCGACGGCTGTCGCTCGATCTCGGTACCCGCTCGGTGACCAACGAGGAAGGCGTCGACGAAGACGTTCCGTTCCTGGTCTGCACCACCCTCATCGAGACCGACGGCGAGCAGAACAAGACCATCACCATCGGCGCCCCGAGCATCGTGGCCGCCGATGGCTACTCCTTCTTCGTGCCGGGTGTCGAGTCGGCCCGACTGGAATTGGTTGTGCCGTGAGTAACTCCCCACTGAAAAGGCATCCATTGGAATCCGCGAGTACGGTCAACGAAGTGAGTCGCCGAGCGAAGCTGCGTGGTCCGACAGCACGAATAGCGCTGATCGCCGGCCTCGGAGTACTGGCGGCGGGCTGCGCCCAGAACGCCCCTCAGGACACCTGGGATCCGGCTGGGCCGAATGCCCAGATGATCAACGATCTCGACTGGCTCGTGTTCCCGATCGCCGGTGTCGTCGGCCTCATCGTCGTCGTGTTCGTCGCGATCATCGTCGTGAAGTTCCGCGACCGTGGCCAGCCGATCCCCGAACAGACCCATGGCAGGCCGGCCCTCGAGATCGCGCTCACCATCATCCCTGCCCTCATTCTCATCGGCATCACCATCCCCACCGTCGGAACCATCATGGCGTTGAGCGAAACCGACGACACCGAGTGCATCGTGAACGTCACGGGCCAGCAGTGGTGGTGGGAGATCGACTACCCCCAGCAGGACGGCTGCAGCGGTGTCTCCTCGCCGATCGTCACCTCCGGACAGATGGTGATCCCCGTCGGCACGCCGGTGCTCGTGCGTGGTACCAGCCGCGACGTCATCCACTCGTGGTGGATCCCGCGCCTCAACGGCAAGAAGGACATGGTTCCCGGTCGAGTCCACACCGTTCGCCTCGAAGCCGACGAACCCGGTATCTACGCCGGCCAGTGCACCGAGTTCTGCGGCCTGTCGCATGCCAACATGCGCATGGAAGTCATCGCGATGCTGCCCGACGACTTCGAAGCCTGGAAGGCGCAGCAACTCGCTCCTTATCAGGCGCCTGAGCCGGACACACTTGCCGCCACCGGCGAAGCCACCTACGTGGCGCAATGCGCTCGCTGCCATCAGGTCAATGGTCTGGAGGACGCCGACGGAGCGCCCGTCATCGCCCGTCCCGATCTCCAGGTGTACTCCGGCGCTGCACCCAACCTGTCGCACCTCATGACCCGCAACACCTTCGCCGGTGCGTCCTGGGATCTGCTCACCGACGAATGCCGTGCCAATGTATGGGACGCTCCGCCCGACGTCGTCGGCGAGCGCTACCTCGAAGGTGTCAGCGCCGACTGTCTGAACTCGGTCGACCTGCGTGAATGGCTGCGCAACGCGCCGGCCAAGAAGCCGATGTATGCCGACGCCGAGAAATTGGACGAGACCGGCGGTCTCGTGCGCGGCATGCCGAACCTGGCCCTCAGCGAGGACCAGATCGACGAACTGATCGCCTACCTGCTGGAACGCAAGTGACGGGAGCCCACTAAGCCATGGCCATCATCGAACGACCCACCGACACGCCGGCACTCGCTCGCGTGGGCGGTGGCCTCGTCACACCTACGACGTCATACGGCTACTTCCGTCGCCCGGTGCAGAGCACCGGCTGGCGGTCATGGGCGTTCACGGTCGACCACAAGAAGATCGGCATCATGTACGGCGCCGTCGCCATGATCTTCTTCTTCATCGGCGGCTTCGAAGCGCTGTTGATCCGACTGCAGCTCGCCCAGCCCGACGGCACCATCCTCTCGGCCGACAAGTACAACCAGATGTTCACGATGCACGCCACCACCATGGTGTTCCTGTTCGTGATGCCGATGGCCGCCGCGTTCGCGAACTACATGATCCCGCTGCAGATCGGTGCCCGCGACGTTGCGTTCCCTCGTCTGAATGCCCTCAGCTTGTGGACCTTCGTGTTCGGTGGCATCTTCATCAACTCGTCGTGGTTCCTCGGTGGCGCCGCCGACGGTGGCTGGTTCATGTATGCACCGAACTCGTCGGTGCCGTTCTCGCCGACCAACGGCGTCGACTTCTGGACGCTCGGGCTCTTGATGACCGGTGTCGCCTCCCAGGTCGGAGCCATCAACTTGATCGTCACCGCGCTCAACTTGCGTGCACCAGGAATGACGCTGATGCGTATGCCGATCTTCACGTGGATGGCGCTCGTCGTGCAGTTCCTCTTGCTGTTCGCCATCCCGATCATCACGGTCGCGCTGTTCCTGCTGCTGTTCCAACGTAACTTCGATGCCACGTTCTTCTCGGTCGCCGACGGTGCCGATCCCTTGCTGTGGCAACATCTGTTCTGGCTGTTCGGACACCCGGAGGTGTACATCTTGGTGTTGCCATCGTTCGGCATCATCTCCGAGGTGCTACCGACGTTCTCACGCAAGCCGCTGTTCGGCTACCCCTTCGTGGTGTTCTCGGGTGCGGCCATCGGCCTCGTCGGATTCGGTGTGTGGGCCCACCACATGTTCGCTTCCGGCCTCGGGCCGATCTCGGTTGCGGTGTTCTCGGTGTCCACCATGGCCATCGCCGTGCCGACGGGTGTGAAGATCATCAACTGGACCCTCACGATGTGGGGCGGCAAGTTGTGGTTCTCCACGGCGATGCTGTTCGCCATCGGTCTGATCGTGCAGTTCACCGTCGGTGGTCTGTCGGGTGTCACCCACGCCGTGGCGCCGTCCGACACGCAGCAGACAGACACCTACTACATCGTCGCCCACTTCCACTACGTGATCTTCGGTGGTGCCGTACTGGGTCTCTTCTCCGGAATGTACTACTGGTGGCCGAAGGTGTTCGGCAGGATGCTCAACGAAACCTGGGGTCGCTGGAACTTCTGGTTGATGATCATCGGCATGAACCTGACCTTCGGCCCGATGCACATCATCGGTCTGCAGGGTCAGCCCCGACGGATGTACCGATGGACCGAGAATCGTGCGGGCGATGGTTTCTTCAACCTCGGGTTCTGGAACCTCGTGTCGTCGATCGGTTCCTTGATACTCGGCATCGGTGCGTTGCTGTTCCTCGTCAACATCTGGGTCAGTCGCAAGAACCCGCCGGCGCCTGCCGACCCGTGGGACGCACGCAGCCTCGAGTGGATCACCACGAATCCGCCGAAGGAGCACAACTTCGATCGCATCCCCACTATCCATTCGCTCGACGAGTTCTTCCATCGCAAGTACGAAGACGTCGGAGAAGACGGTCAGCACGAGTACAAGCAGGTCCGCTCCGGTGAGCAGGTGATCGCCGAAGAAGAGGCGCACGCCGATGAGCACATCCATCTGCCGTCGCCGTCGTATTGGCCGATGATCCTGTCCCTCGGGTTGCTCGTGATCTGCTACGGCGTGATCTACAGCTTCCTGGTCATCGCCGTCGGTGCGGCGATCATCATCCTGGCGCTGTTCGGCTGGGCGCTGGAGCCGTCCACCGCCGACGACTCCGAATTCGATCCGCCGTCCGACGGCGGTCAGCCGAGCAAGGAACTCGCGCATGTCTGACACCACGATCGACCCACCACAGACCGCAGAGCCTCAGTCGACCCCGAGCCACGGCGGCGGTCAGGGCCACAGCGATGTCGGGCATCAGTCCACCACCGGCATCTCGAACACCAAGTTGGCGATGTGGCTGTTCCTCGGTTCCGAGTGCCTGCTGTTCGGCGGGCTGATCTCCACCTACATGCTCTACCGCAACCGCCAGGGGGATGCGATCGGTCCCGACCAGTTGTGGGACATCCCGTTCACGTCGGCCACCAGCTTTGTGTTGCTGATGTCGTCGCTCACCATGGTGTTGGCAGTCTCTGCGGCCAAACGCAAGGAGGAGCGCAACACCCGCCTGTGGCTCACCGTCACTGCGTTGCTCGGTGCGCTGTTCCTCGCTGGCCAGGTGTACGAGTTCACGGTCTTCTATCGTGAGGGCCTCGGCTACACCACCAGCTTGTTCTCGTCGAGTTTCTACACGCTGACCGGCTTCCACGGAGTGCACGTTGCTGTGGGCATCATCATGTTGATGTCGCTGGTGGGGATGCTCGCCAAGGGCCGCATCGTCGGCGACAAGGCCGAGACCGTCGAGATGGTCGGGTTGTACTGGCACTTCGTCGACGTGGTCTGGATCGTCATCTTCACTCTCGTCTACCTGATTCCCGCCTGACATGAGCATCGACGTCGATCCCAGCATCAAAGCCGACCCCACTGCTCACGACGAGCACGCGTCTCACGGGGTTTCCGACAAGCAGTACGTGCTCATTGCACTCTTCCTCGCTGTGCTCACGGCGATGGAGGTGGCGGTCACCGAGATCGCCGGGATGCCCGAAGTGTTACTCGTGCCGTCGTTGCTCATCATGATGGTGATCAAGTTCCTCGTCGTCGTCAGCTATTTCATGCATCTCAAGCACGATTCGGCGATCTTCAAGTTCAGCTTCTACATCGGTCTCGGCGGAGCCGTGGTGCTCTACGCGGCCATGCTCGCCACCTTCCATTTCTTCATCGGCTGACCGTCCCCCGGAGGGGCGTCCCCCATGCTCGCCCAAGTTCTCGATCCCTGGAGATTCCAGTGGCACCCGGAAGTGTGGGTGCTCGTCGCCTTCCTGACCGGTGCGTACATCTACATGGTGCGTGAGATCGGGCCCAAAGCCGTGGGGCCAGGGCAGCCGGCCGTCACCCGTTTCAACATCGGTTGCTTCGTCGGCGCCATGGTGATGCTGTGGATCGCGAGCGACTGGCCGATGCACGACATCAGCGAGGAGTACCTGTACTCGGCGCACATGTTGCAGCACATGATGTTGAGCTACTTCTTGCCGCCGCTTGTGCTGATGGCGACGCCCGAATGGCTGCTCCGGGTGCTCGTCGGTAACGGCAAGCTGTACCGCGGCATTGCGTTCATGTGCACACCGGTGATCGCCGCGGTCGTCTTCAACGCCGTCATCATCATCACCCACATCCCTGGCATGGTCAGCGCGTCGGTCGACAACGGACCGCTGCACTACACGTTGCACTTCGCCGTCGTCATCGCATCGCTCTTGATGTGGATGCCGGTCGTGGGGCCGTTCCCCGAATTCCAGATGGGCCCGCTCGGCAAGAGTGTGTACCTGTTCATGCAGTCGCTGGTGCCCACCATCCCGGCCGCGTGGCTCACCTTCGCCGAGGGCGCCGTGTACAAGTCGTACGACCAGCCGATCAGGGTCTGGGGACTCTCGGTACAACACGACCAGCAGCTCGCGGGTGCGATCATGAAGTCGGGTGCCGGGGTCTTCCTGTGGGCGGTCATCATCTTCCTGTTCTTCAAACGGTTCGCAGGCGGCTACCACGCCGACAACGACGACAGCTACAAGCGTCCGCACCCGATACCCGCTGCTGAACTCACGGGCGATCACGAGATCGACTCGGGACAGCCGTTGACCACTGCCGACATGGAACGAGAGTTCGCGGAGATGCCAGCAGCGCCGGGCGACCGGTCGTCGTAAACAACCGACACCGGTCGACCGTCGAGCGGTAGCGTTCGTTGTCGTGATCGACCAGCGGCTCCTGCGAACCGACCTTGCCGGCGTCAAGGCTGCGCTCGCCCGCCGAGGACGTCCGTCACTGCTCGACGATGTCGATGAAGCGGCCCGGCTCGACGCCCAGTTGATCGACATCACGGGTCGCCGCGATGCCATTCGTGCCAGGGTGAACACGATCTCCAAGGACGTCGGTCGGCTCCTCCGCGACGGCAAGGCCGATGCCGGCGCGACCCTGCAGACCGAGAGCCGGGAACTCGGCGACGAGGAACGACTGCTCGCGGCCGAGCACGACGAGATGTCAGCTGCATTGCGCGAGCTGTTGCTGGGTATCCCGAACCTGCCGTACCCCGGTGCGCCTGACGGCGCCGACGACACCGACAATCCGATCGTCACCGGGCCCATCGGGTTGTCCGATGACATCGCCGATCACCTCCGGGTTCCCCATTGGGATACCGCTACCGCTCTCGGCATCCTCGACAACGAACGGGCCGTGAAGATCTCCGGTGCGATGTTCACCATGCAGCGCGGCGCCGGCGCCACGCTTGCTCGGGCGCTGTGCCAGTACGGGCTCGACCTCAACGCCGACGTCCACGAAGAGATCCGACCGCCGTCGTTGGTCAGTACCGCCACGCTCACCGCCACCGGCCAGCTCCCGAAGTTCGCCGACGACGCGTACGCGATCGAACGCGACGATCTGTGGTGCATACCCACCGCCGAAGTGCCGCTCACCTCCATCTACGCCGACGAGACCATCGACGACACCTTGCTGCCGATCAGGGTGATGGCGTACAGCTCGTCGTACCGGCGTGAGGCGGGTTCGGCCGGCCGTGACACCCGTGGCATGTTGCGCGCCCACGAATTCGACAAGGTCGAGATATTGGCGTTTGCCACTCCCGAACAGGCCCCGGCACTACTCACCGACATGGTCGCACGCGCCGAACGTGCAATAGCCGGCCTCGGTCTGCCCTATCGGATCACCGAGATCTGCACCGGCGACATGGGCCAGAGCCACCATCGCAGCTTCGACATCGAGGTGTACGCACCGGGGGCCGACGGCTGGCTCGAGGTGTCGTCGATCAGCTGGTTCGGCGAGTACCAGGCGCGTCGCGGCAACATTCGCTTCAAGCGTCACGACGCCGACGGAAAGCCGGTCAAGGGCACAGAATTCGTGCACACGCTCAACGGATCGGCGCTCGCCGTGCCGCGTGTGTGGGCAGCGATCATCGAGAACTACCGCAACCCCGATGGTTCGGTCACCGTGCCCGACGTGTTGCGTCCCTACATGCGCGGCATCGAACGCATCGAGGCACCGGCCGGGTCGAAGATCGAACCGGAGAGCAGTTCGGTGACATGACCGACGGGGCGGCTCCTGACAAGGGGGCGGAGTTGTGGGCTCGGCGCGTCCAGTACGAAACAGCAGGGATCGATGTCTCCGATGTCGACCCGGATCCGGTCGTTCAGTGGCATCGGTGGCATGACGACGCGCTCGCTGGCGGCGTTGCCGAACCGAACGCGATGACCCTGGCCACGATCGGCGCCGATGGTGTGCCGGACGCCCGGATCGTGCTCGTGCGTACGGTCGACCAGCAGGGGCTCGTGTTCTACACCAACTACGAAGGTTCCAAGAGCCGACAACTCGACGTCGCGCCTGTTGCTTCTGCCGTGTTCTCGTGGCTCGACCTGCACCGTCAGGTTCGCCTCCGTGCCAACGTCGAGCGGGTTGCCGACGCCGACAGTGATGCGTACTTCGCATCGCGTCCACGCGCCAGCCAACTCGGTGCGTGGGCATCGCCGCAGAGCGACGAGATCCACGATCGTTCGGTGCTCGAAGAACGGGTGATCGGGTTCGACGAGCGTTTCGCCGACGGCGACGTGCCCCGTCCGCCGCACTGGGGCGGTTGGCGACTGATTCCGTTCGAGTGGGAGTTCTGGCAAGGCCGCCCCAGCCGCCTCCACGACCGCCTCCACTACCGCCGACCCAGTGGAGCCGGTACGTCCTGGTCGATCACCCGCCTCGCCCCCTGACCCGCCCCATTCCGAAAAATTGCGTGGCCGTTGCGCTGAGCGCAACAACCACGCGCCATTTCGGGGGCGGCACGGGCACCGCCTCGAAATGGCGCGTCAGCGTCCCGCTGAGCGCAACACTGCCGCAATTTTTCGGGTTGCTGGGAGCGAGGGACGGTCAGAGGTGTCGGAGGGAACGATCGGGAAACTGATGGTGGGAGGGTTGAACGGGGGTCGGCAAGGGGCGAGGCTGTGGACATGACGAAAGTGCTGGTGGTCGACGACGAGCCGACGGTTCGCGAAGTGGTCGCCGGCTACCTGCGTCGCGACGGCCACGAGGTCGCCGAGGCCGCCGACGGCGCCAGAGCGCTGGAGCTGCTCGAATCGGATCCGCCTGACCTCGTGGTGCTCGACATGATGCTGCCGGGTGTCAACGGCCTCGACGTGCTGCGTCGGGTGCGCGCCACCAGTGACATCCCCGTGATCATGCTCACGGCCCGGGCCGAGGAGTCCGACCGTGTGGCTGGGTTGGAACTCGGTGCCGACGACTATGTGGTCAAACCGTTCTCGCCCCGTGAGCTCGCCGCCCGTGTCAACGGTGTGCTGCGACGCACCAACGGCCGCCCGGCCCCGGCACTGGGTCCGATCGTGCACGGGCCACTCACCGTCGAGCCGTTGAGTCGACAGGTCACGCTCGACGGCCGCGTCATCGAGATGACGCCGAAGGAGTTCGACGTACTCGCTTTCCTGGCCGGGTCGCCCCGCCAGGTGTTCTCGCGAGCGCAGCTGTTGGAGTCGGTGTGGCAGTCGTCGCCCGAATGGCAGGACCCGGCGACCGTCACCGTGCACGTGCGTCGTATCCGCAACAAGATCGAAGACGACGCCGAACACCCACGCTGGATCACCACGGTGTGGGGCGTCGGCTACCGGTTCGAACCATGACCGACCGTGACGTCCACGCACGGCGTCTGCGCCCGTTCGACCGTATCGGCGTGCGTTTCGTCGCAGCGATGCTGGCGGTTCTCGGCGTGGTCGTGGTCATGGTCGCCATCGCCGCGCAGTCGATGGTCATCACCGACAACGATCAGCGCCTCTTGATGAGGGTGCTGGTGCCGGCGGTACTGGGCGCGGCGCTGGTGGCGATGCTGATGGCCCGCCCGGTCGCACGTGATGCCTCGAAGATCTGCGATGCCGCCATGCGTGTGGCCGACGGCGATCTCAGCGCGCGTACCGGTGTGGTGCGCTCGGATGAACTGGGTGAGGCAGCGGCGATGTTCGACAAGATGGTGGATCGGCTCGATGCGATCGAGAGCGAGCGTGCGGTGATGCTGTCGTCGATCTCCCATGATCTGCGCACCCCGCTCGCAGCACTTCGAGCCTCGGTCGAGGCGATCCGTGACGGCGTGGCCCCTGACCCGGACGCGTATCTCTCGGGCATGGAACGTCAGATCAAGGCGCTTGCCTCGCTCGTCGACGATCTCCAACTCCACAGTCGGATCGTGAGTGGAACCATCGAGACGATCCGGACGCGACTCGATCTCACCGAGCTCGCCGACGAAGCCATGGAGACGCTGCGGCCGCTCGCCGAGACGCGTCGCGTCGCGCTGCTGCTCGAAGCCGAGGAGCGAGTCAACGTCGACGCCGACGGATCGCAGCTCGCTCGGGTGATCCGCAACCTGCTCGAGAACGCGATCCGCCACGCCCCGGACGACTCCGTCGTGTTGGTCCAGGTGGCAGCAAACTCGCAGTCGGCCACGTTGCGGGTGGTCGACCAGGGCGCCGGTTTCCCCGCTGACTTCCGTGATCGGGCGTTCGAGCCGTTCACCCGGGCCGACCCCGCTCGCGACCTGACCACCGGCACGGCCGGGCTCGGGCTCTCGATCGCCCGTGGCATCGTGACTGCCCACGGCGGCACCATCGGCGTGGCCGACGGCCCCGGTGGCATCGTCGAGATCGCCCTACCGGTCTGACACCGCCGTTGCCGATTCATCGGTCGGCGTCTCGACGTTCCACGACGTGGCAGCCTCGGCCAGCCCGTCGATGAGCGACTCGGTGTGGGGTGTGAGACCCGGGCCCTCCCAGTCCCACCACAGCGGGCTCGATCCGCGCACCCGTGGCGGCAGCTCGATCTGCACCCCGCCGTCGCGTGGCAGGTTGACCGGGTTGGCCGGATGCAAGCCCCGCAGCTGCTCCGGGATTGCATCGATGTCTGTCCGGATGTCGTAGGCCGGCAACGTACGCCGGAGCGCTACGCCGACGTGCTCGGCGAACGCGCGGTTACTCCCGCCCAGGAGCAGTGATCCGAACAATCCACGGCGTCCGAAGCCGTGCACCGTGATCACGATGTCGACATGCTCGACGAACGCGGCGAGCGCATCGGATTCGCTGGGACTGACCTTGATCGACGAGAGGTGATCACGCATTCCTGGTGGCTGGATGACGCTGTAGCACGAGGCGCCGGCGCGCTGTGCCGCCCGACGCGCGATCACATCGGTCATCGCCTCGAGCGCCCCGCCGTGGTACGCCATGAATCCCACGCGGCCCCGCAGCTCGCTGATCTCCTCCACCCCCGGCTGCGCGAGGAGGGCGGCGAACGCGGTCATCGCCCCATGATCGCAGCATCTCGGCCCTACAGTGATGTCGATGTTGGTGTGGATGGACCTGGAGATGACCGGACTCGATCACACGACGGAGGTGATCGTCGAGATCGCGACGATCATCACCGACGACGACCTGGTGATCATCGCTGAAGGCCCCGACCTGGTCATCCATCAACCCGACGATGTGCTCGCGAAGATGGATCCGTTCGTGGTCGACATGCACACCAAGTCGGGATTACTCGACCAGATCAAGGCATCCGACATCAGCCTCGAAGCGGCTGGCGCGGCGACGCTCGAATTCATCAAGCAACACGTGCCCGAGCCTGTGAGCGTGCCGTTGTGTGGTAACTCGATCGGTACCGACCGCCGTTTCCTGGCGGCGTACCTGCCCGACATCGAGAACTACCTGCACTATCGCTCGATCGACGTGTCGAGCGTGAAGGAACTCGTGAAGCGCTGGTACCCGGGCATCGACGCCGATCGCCCCCGTGGTCACGGCTCGCACCGGGCGCTCGACGACATCCGCGAGTCGATTCGCGAGATGGCCTACTACCGCGAGCACGTGTTCGTGCCCGAGGTTGCCGCCGCTGCTGATCAACCCGGCGAATAGGGACCATCGGCCCATCGCTTCGAGGTACCCGCTGGGGTATGTTTGGGATTGAGGGTCTGAGTTCTCCAATCCTCGACCTTCGACGCCATCTGCCGGAACCGATAGGTTCCGGCAGATGCGCGCTGTCGTCCTTCGCTCCCATGGTGGCCCCGAGGTCTTGACGATCGAGGAGGTCGACGACCCCACGCCCGGCCGTGACGAGATCGTCGTCGACGTCGAACACACCGCCATCAATCGCGCCGACATCCTCCAGCGGATGGGCCTGTACCCCGACCCACGAAATCAGCCACTGGAGATCCCCGGGCTCGAATACGCGGGCGTCGTGTCGGCAGTCGGCGGCGACGTGTCCGGCTGGTCGGTCGGCGATCGGGCGATGGGCATCGAAGCGGGCGGCTGTTACGCCGAGAGGGTCGTCACCCATGCTCGCCAGGCGCTCCCGGTCCCGTCAGCGGTGGCGTCGGCTGACGCGGCTGCGATCCCCGAAGTCTTCCTCACCGCATGGGACGCCCTCGTGGTGCAGGGCGGCCTCACCAGCGGACGCTGGGCCCTGGTGCATGCCGGAGCATCCGGCGTCGGTACCGCTGGCATCCAGATCGCGAAGGCGATCGGTGCACGGATCGCCGTCACGTGCTCGGCCGGGAAGATGGATGCCTGCCGTGAACTCGGAGCTGATGTCGTGATCGAACGGAGTCCGTCGGACTGGCTCGGTGCGTTGTCCGAGCAGGTACCCGGCGGTGTCGACGTGGTGCTCGACGTGATCGGCGGCGAGGAGACCGATCGCAACCTGAAAGCGGTTCGGATGGACGCCACGATCGTGCAGGTCGGCCTGATGGGTGGAGGCAATGCGTCCGTCAACGTCGGGTTGATCCTGTCGAAGCGCATCACCTGGATCGGCACCACGCTCCGCTCGCGCCCGGTCGAGCGCAAGCTCGCACTCAGCCAACGCTTCATCGACGAGATGTTGCCGCTGTTCGACAGCGGTGTGCTGCGCCCCGTGATCGATTCGCGCTACGCCTTCGACGACATCGCCGACGCCCATCGGCACATGGAGGCCAACGCCAACGTCGGCAAGATCCTCATCGATCTCTGAGGGAGAACGAGTGGGCCCTCTCAGTCGGGGCGAGCAGCAACCGATCGTTGTTTCCAGGTCACCTCGCGCCGGAACACCATCGCGAACAGGCTGCGCAGGAAGATCCAGGCGAACACCACGACGGCGAGCGGATACAGCAGCGCCGTCAGCGGATGCATCGACCCGGCCCGCCGTCCGAGCACCCAGAACTGTGCGGCGCTGAGCGGGTACACCATCGGTTCGGCGAGCCATCCGCCGGCGAGCGACCACACCCAGAATGCAACGGCGAGCGAGAGCCACCAGGGTGTGAAACGGGCGCCGGTGGCGATGCTGCGCGTCCAACCCTGCACGAGCTGGCGGAACCCGTCCGGGTACATGCGAAACGACGTGTCGGGGAGGCCCGTGTACAGCACCGAGCGACCGGCCAGTCGGGCCAGACCGATGTCCTCGGTGTGCATCGTGCGGACCGCGGCGTGCCCGCCGATCTGTTCGTACGTCGCACGTCCGATCGCCAGTACAGGACCGAACGCCACCGTCGGCGCCAACCGGGTGCCCGCCACGGTGAAGCCACCGCACCCCATCAGCGCGGTGACGTTGGCGAGCACACTCGCCTGCTCGACCCAGCTCCCGGTGTGGTGCCACGGCTGCATCGACACCACGGCATCCGGGTCAGCCGACCAGGCGGAGGCAATGCGATCGAGCAGGTCCGGGGCAGCACGGACGTCGGCGTCGACGAACACCAGCAGCGGCGCCGTGGTCGATCGGGCACCGTGCCAGCAGGCGTGCGGCTTGCCCAGCCAGCCGTCGGGGAGTGCCGGCGGGTGCACCACCCGGGCGCCGAACCGGTTGGCGACCTCGCTGGTGGCATCGGTCGAGTGGTCGTCGACCACGAGGAGTTCGTCGCCGGACCGCAACTGCGCAGCCAACCCGGGCAGCAGATGCGGGAGTGCGTCGGCCTCGTTGCGCGCCGGAATGACGATCGCGACCGCTGGTCGCTCGGTGCTCGACGCATCCTGAGGCGGCAGCGCCGGCAGCGGACGCAGCCGCCACAGCAGCACCCATCCGAGGATCCAACCGACGCCGAACAACGCGAGATCCACGCTGTCACTCTTGTCGGTGAGGCACCCGCCGGCCAACGTCCGCGACAGGAATATCGGTGAACTCTCGGAAACTCCCTTGACCTGCCCTCCTGGTACGTGGTTGTGTATCCATCCGGGTCAGCACTTCGGCGCCCGTGACGACACGAGAGGAACCATGATGAGCATCACGCCCACCGCCATCATCCGCTCGGCATCGCCGCGCCCGTATCACCGTGCGGCACAGGTGTCGGTCTCGTCGAATTCGGTTGGCGTCCTCCAGAACTCGTCGTTCGGCGGTTCCTGGGAATGCACCGACCACATGTCGACCGAGCACAACCCGACCACCGGTTCCACCGTTGGATCGAAGCGACTCACCCCCGGCTGCCTCGCAGGAGTTCTGACGTAACACCGACGTCAGATCACCTCTCACGAGGCCGCCGGGTTCCGACCCGGCGGCCTTTTTTGTTTTTCCCGTCCTGACCCATCCAGCCCGACCAGCCATCCAGCCCAACCAGCCACATCCGAAAGGCACGAACCATGACGCTCACCGCATCACCAGCACCCAGCACGACCCACTCCCTCACCAACGACACCGAACAGGACGACACCTTGTACCACTCCACGCTCATCGAAACTCGCAGCTCTGACCTGCTGGAGCCGCGAGAGCCGGACAGTCCGAGACCGCCCGGCGAACCGCCAGCCCGACGGCTGGTCGCTCGCTGCGCGGACGGCCACGGCACCCTCAGCGCATTGTTCTTCTCGGACCACGTGATCGACATCGCTCGTGCGAAGGCGATGTGCGGTCTGTGCCCGCTGTCGGTCGAGTGCCTCGCCGGCGCCCTCGAACGTGAGGAGCCGTGGGGCGTCTGGGGCGGGGAACTGCTCTCGGGCGGCCGCATCATCGCCAACAAGCGACCGTGCGGACGCCCGCCCAAGCATCCCCGACCCGAGATGGTGATCGACGAACTCGGTCCCGTCGAGGTTCCCGTGGCCGTTGCCTGAGCCAGCGCGAGCCCCAGAACCACGTTCGTGTGGCATTTCGGGTGGACCCCCTCACCCGAAGTGTCACGCAAACGGGGTTGGGCTGGGGGTGGGTGGGAGCGCGCAGTGGTGAACGAATACGAACAACACCGGGGGCGAATCGGCGGGCCCAGGAGGTGTCAGTAGCCTTGGCGGTGTGAAGATCCGTCCTCGCCTCCTCGTCGGGTCGCTGCTCGTCGCCGTGGCGGTGATCGGCATCTTCGTCTGGACCCAACTACCCGGCGACGATGCGCCGGTCGACGCCAGGCTGACCGATGCGAGAACCGTCGTGACGTTCCCGAACGACGGTCTCGGCAACGCCGACGTCGAGGGCGACCCGTTCCCCGCCGTCGTGCTGTTCGATGTCGACGACAACGAGGTCAACACCCCCGATCTGCTCGGCGAACCGCTCGTGGTCAACCTCTGGTACTCGACCTGCCCTCCGTGCGCGAAGGAGTTGCCCGACTTCGCCGAGGTCGACGCCGAAACCGACGATGTCCGCTTCATCGGCGTCAACACGCTCGACTCGGCCGAGGTGATGGAGCGCTTCGCGGGTGAACGCGGCGTCGAGTACGACCTGTTCCGCGACGAGTTCGCCGAACTCGCCGATGCCATCGGCGCCACAGCGATGCCGATCACGCTGTTCGTCACCTCGGATGGCACGATCGTCGAACAGACCGGGCCGCTCGACGCCGACGAACTGCGCGACAAGATCGCCGACCTGCTCACCGTCGACCAGCTCACGGTGGACGGGGGAGCATCATGAGCCTGTCGTTCATCAGGGGCATGGTCGCCGCAGTGAACCCGTGCGGGTTCATCCTCCTGCCCACCTACCTGATGTACTTCCTCGGCCTCCAGGGCAGCATGCCCGGCTCGCAGCGAGCGACCATGCGCCGCGCGGTGATCGTCAGCGCCGCGGTGTCAGCGGGCTTCCTGTCGGTGTTCCTGATAGCTGGGATCATCTCCTACAACTTCACCAGCTGGATCAACGAGAACGCCAAGTACGCCACCGGTGCAATCGGCGTGGCTCTGCTGGTGCTCGGAATCGCCATGCTGTTCGGTTACAAGCTGCCGTTCATGACCCCACGGCTCGACACCGGCGGCGAGGGGCCGAAGCAGACCGTCGGCGCGATGTTCGTCTACGGCATCGCTTACGCCGTCGCATCGATCGGCTGCACGATCGGGTTGTTCATTGCCACGGTGTTCAGCACCACCGAGCGCGACGGCGTGGTGTCGGGCGTCGGCAACATGCTTGCCTACGGCGCTGGCATGGCCCTGCTGGTCAGCGCCCTGACCATCGCGTTGGCCTCGGCGAACACCGGTCTGCTCAAGCTGTTGCGAGGCAGCTTGCAGTATGTCGACCGGATCGCAGCGGTCTTCGTGGTGCTGTCGGGTCTCTATCTGCTCTGGTACTTCTACTGGGTCGACATCCGTGAAGAGGGTGATCCGATCACCGATTGGGCCTTCGAACGTCAGGCGCAGGCAACAGCATTCCTGAGCAGCCACTGGCAGGTCGTCGGCATCGTGATGGCAGCCATCGTCGGGGGTGCCATGGTGTACGCCTGGTCGCGACCGAACGCAGCGGTGGATGAACGGGCGAATCCGAAGATCGACGAACCGTCGTCGACACAGGGACCCGCCTGATTGTCGTCGTGCGGGAGTTGTGCAGCGGGAGTTGCGCAGAGCGTGTCGTTCAGAGGTAGTTGATCGCCCGGGCCTGGGCGCTCAGCTCGTCACGATGGTCGGGGTGGGCAACAGCGATCAACGCTCGGGTTCGTTCGCGGATCGATCGTCCACGCAGTTCGGCGATGCCCCACTCGGTGACGATCTTGTCGACGGTGTTCTTCGGTGTGGTGACCACGTCGCCGGCTGCGAGTTGCGGCACGATGCGCGACTCGCCGCGTGACGTCGTGGAGTGCAGCACCACGAAGCCCTGACCGCCCTCGGAGTACACGGCGCCGCGGGCGAAGTCGTTCTGACCGCCCGACGACGAGTAATACTGCCCGCCGATGGTCTCGGATGCGCATTGGCCGAGGAAGTCGACGGTGAGCGTGGCGTTGATCGACACGAAGTTGCGTTCGTTGGCGATGATTCGGGGATCGTTCACGTAGCGCACCGCATGCAGTTCGATCGCGGTGTTCTCGTGGAGGAACCGGTGCAGACGGTCGGTTCCGAGGGCGAACGTGCCGACGGCCTTGGTGCGGTTGAGTCGTTTGCGGACACCGTTGACCACGCCCGACTCCATCAGGTCGACCACGCCGTCGGACACGAGTTCGGTGTGGATCCCGAGGTCCTTGTGACCGGAGAGTGACGCCATGATCGCGTTCGGGATGGCACCGATGCCGGTCTGGATGGTCGCACCGTTGGGGATGCGTTCGGCGACGAGAGCGGCGATCTTTCGATCGGTGTCGCCTGGCGCCGAGGGTGGGACCTCGATGAGTGGGCGGTCGCTGCGGCACCAGCCGACCACCTGCGACAGGTGGAGTTGGTTGCGGCCGAACGTGCGCGGCATTTCCTCGGTGACCTCGAGAAAGAACCGGCCACGGCCGATGAAGCTCGACGTGTAGTCGGCCGACACCCCGAGTGAGAAGTATCCGTGGCGGTCCGGGGGCGACGCTGCAGCGATCACCAGCGGGTCGTCGGTGCGCATGCGCATCAGCGCGTAGACCTCGGAGAAGTGCGCAGGCACCAGGCCGATGGCACCGCTGGCGAAATAGGGGCGCGTGACGTGCGACAGGAAGTACGAGATGTGCTTCAGGCGCGTGCCGTAGGCGCCGCGCAGGTACGGCCGATCGTGGAGACAGTGCATCTGGTGCACGCGGACATCGTCGATGCGCGGGTCATCTGCGGCGGCTGCAGCGTCGATCTGTTCCATCACGGCGGTTGCCTCGCCGTTGCCGAGCGGCACGATGATCTGCGTGCCGGGCGAAATGTGTTCGAGCACGTCGACGGGCTGGTTCGGCGCGGTGAGTGGTGCCGTTGTCATGGCCCCTACCGTAGAGCGGGTATGGCCGCATCCTCCACACCCTCCGACGCACCCCTCGACCCGGTACTCGTGCCGATCAAGCCAGCCGCCACGGTGATGCTGGTGCGTGACGCCGCCGATGGCGAGCCCGGTGTCGAGGTCTTCATGCTGCGCCGCACGACCAACGCTGTGTTCGGTGCCGGGATGTACGTGTTCCCCGGCGGGCGGGTCGACGGGGTCGATGGTGCCGACGACATCGCCCCGTTCTGCCGAGGCCTCGACGACGTCGCGGCCAGCGCGCAACTCGGTGTCGATCATGGCGGGCTCGCCTATTGGGTCGCGGCGGTGCGTGAATGTTTCGAGGAGGCGGGCGTGCTGTTGGCGCAGCGTCGCGACGGTGGTCCGCTGGAGCTGCGCAACGAGGACCGCTACGAGATCCACGATCACGACAGCTCGCTCTCGCTCGTTGCGTTGTGTCAGCGCGACGATCTGGTGCTCGACCTGTCGACGACGCACTACGTCGACCATTGGATCACGCCGATCGGAGAGCAGCGCCGTTTCGACACACGTTTCTTCCTCGCCGAGATGCCGACCGACCAGGTGCCGTTGCACGACGACGAGGAAACCGTCGACAGCCTGTGGGTTCGTCCTGGCGAGGCGTTGCGGATGCAGGCTGTGGGCGAACTGATGATGATGCCGCCGACGATGTCCAACCTCCGATTCCTCGAAGCCCACCCGACAGCTGTTGCGGCGTTGGCTGCGGGAGCGGCAATCGACCGGCCTCCGTGCATCCTGCCGAAACTTCGCCGCGACGCCGACGGCAGGATCACGGGCATCGCCATGCCTGGCGATGAGGGCTACGACGACCTGGAGTGACTGTTCACGGAGACGGCGGTGACTGCTTCGAACTCGTGAGCGGTGCAGCCGGCCATGTCGACATCGTCGACCGGCGGTGCCGGTGGCGCGATCGTGGTGAGGATCTGTCGGGCGATGGCGCGGAATTCGTCGGCAGCGGCGCCCGTGCCGTCGAGTGACACCGGTTCGCCAGCGTCGCCGCCGGCCGCGACGGCAGCTTCGAGCGGCACCTTGCCGAGCAGCGGTGCGCCGATGGCATCGGCGAGCTTCTGTCCGCCGCCTTCGCCGAACAGTGCATACGTGTCGCCGTGGTCGCAGGTGAAGGCGCTCATGTTCTCGATGACCCCGATCACCTGGAGGAAACTGCGTCGCGCCATGTCGGCGGCTCGCTGGGCCACCTTCTGCGCCGCCAGTGCCGGCGTGGTGACCACGATCAGTTCGGTGTTGGGCAGCATCCGCGCCAGTCCCATCTGCACGTCACCGGTGCCCGGTGGCATGTCGATCAGCAGGTAGTCGAGCTGGCCCCACTGGACGTCGCGCAGGAACTGCTCGACCGCCTTGGTGAGCATCAACCCTCGCCACATCAGGGCGGTGTCTTCCTGGACCAGGAACCCGGTGGAGACCACCTTGAGCACCCCGTCGCCGACCACTCGCTCGTTCGGCACGATCTTGGGCTTGTCGGACCCCTCGACCTTGTGGGCCTCCATGCGATCGGAGATGCCGAGCAGGCGAGGCACCGAGAACCCCCAGATGTCGGCATCGAGCACGCCGACGGTGTGGCCGGCACCAGCGAGGGCAGCAGCCAGGTTGACCGTGACCGAGCTCTTGCCCACGCCGCCCTTGCCGCTGGCGATGGCCAGCACCTTGCAGCTCAATGGGATCTCGGTGTCGGGGGCGTTCTGGCGTGCGTTCCAACGGGCCTTGGTCATCACCTCGGTGCGCTCGTCGGCGTTCATCTCGCCCCACGAGATCTTCACGTCGGTGACGCCCGGGTGCACCGACACCTTGCTCTCGACTTCCTTCTTGATCTCGGCGCGCAGCGGACAGCCTCTGATCGTGAGTTTCACGCCGACGGTGATCAGCCCCTCGGGTGTGATGTCGACCGATGGCACCATGCCGAGCGACACGATGTCGGCGCCGAGTTCGGGGTCGATCACCGTGGCCAGCGCCGCCATCACCTCGTCGTGGGTCGGCGGAGCGATCGTTGTGCCGGTCGGTGCAGAAGACGTGTCGGCGAGCATGCGTGGTATTTTACCGGCCGAAGCCGTGTAATCTCCTGATGTGGTTCAAGATCAGCGCAGCGTCACGTCGGCCATGCCCGGACCACCACAGCTCGACCTGCTCAAGGCGCTCGGCGACAACACCCGTTACGCCATTTATCTCGAACTCGCCCGATCGGCCCGGCCGCTCGCCACCGCCGACATCTCCGAGTCGCTCGCTCTGCATCCGAACACCGTGCGCCCGCACCTCGAACGGATGCGCGAAGCGGGTCTGCTCGCCGTCGAGGCCGGCGGGCGCGGTGACGTCGGGCGTCCGCAGCACCGTTACTCGATCGCTGCGAACGCCCCATCGCTCGGCTTCGAACCGCCCACGATGCCGGTGCTCGCGCGCATGGTATTGGCAATGGCAGCGCGTCTCCAGGCGAGCGCCGACGACGCCGAAGCAGTTGGTCGAACCGAAGGGGCCACCCGTGCCCGGCCCTATCAGCAGGCGCCATCGACGCTCGAGGCGTTGGTGTCCGATCTCGATCGTCTGGGCTTCGACCCGGTGGTCACCGACGCCGGCGACGACCCCGATGCCGCCGTGGTCGCGTTCAGTCACTGCCCCTTCGCCGAGCTCGCCGAATCTCATCCCGAACTCGTGTGTGGGCTGCATCGCGGCCTGGTCGCCGGGTTCGTCGCCGAGATGGGCGACGCCGAGGTCGACGAGTTCTGCACGCTCACCAGTCGCACGCCGTGTCGTGTGACCGTCGCTTCCCGCTAAATTGAAACAACCGCAACCAGGAGGTTCCGAATGATCACACTCACCGATACCGCTGCTGTCAAGGTTCGCCAACTGCTCTCCGACGAAGGTGCCGAAGATCTGGCACTCCGCGTCGCCGTCCGCCCGGGCGGCTGCAGCGGCTTCTCCTACGAGATGTTCTTCGACGGCGACATCGCCGCCGACGACAACCAGGTCAGCTACGGCGACGACGGGCTCGTCAAGGTCGTCGTCGACCCAGCCTCCGCCCAACTGCTCGAAGGCGCAACGCTCGACTACAAGGACGGCCTCGACCAGTCCGGCTTCGCCATCACGAACCCCAACGCATCGCGTACCTGCGGCTGCGGCTCCAGCTTCTCCTGAGCTGAAGCTCGGTGTGTCGGCCTGACGGCGAGCGTCGCTGTCAGGCAGTTGCGCGTTCGAGCACTTCGACCAGTTCGGTCTCGTCCCACACGGCGTCGATCCGCTCGATCACCTTGCCGTCGGCCCCGATCACGAACAGTGCCGGCTCGAACTTGAGCTCGGCGGCGTCGACTGCGTCGGTGGGGGTGGTCGCGGTGTTGTCGGTGAACACCTCGGCGTGCACCCAGGTGAAGGTATTTCCGAAACGGTCCTGCACGTTGATCATCGATTCGAGCGCCGGCGCGCACGTGCCGGTCTGGCAGAACGCCGGCGTGCCGATCAGGTAGGCAACGGGCTTGCCGGCGCCGAGCGCCTCGGTGAGCGTGACGGCGTGGAACGGACACGGCTCGGGTTGGCGGGTGCAGATCGGATCGACGCCTCGACCGTCGCCGGACGTCGGCGTGTCGAACGGCGGCATCGGATCGCCAGGACCCGGCACGGTGACCGAACCGGGCTCCATCACCTGGAATGCAGCACCACCCTCGGGGCCGCCCTCGACGACGAGGTAGTAGAAACCGGGAGTCTCCATCGGCACCCGGAAGCTGTAGTACGGGCCTGATTCGAGGTCGCGGCGGACCGCCGAGATGCTGATGCCGAGCGGCTGGTCGTCGATGTCGTGGACCTCGGCGCGCAAGGTCTCCGGCCCGTCGGACACCAGACTGCCATCGGCTGACGCCAGGCTGATCGGCAGGCGCAGCAGGCCCGGGCCCTGGACATCCTGGGGGAACCGCTGCGCCAGCACGTACGTGCCGAACGCGAGACCGGAAGCAGTCTCGCCGGTGGTGGCGGCGCCGTCCGGAGAATCGGAGTTCTGCGACTCGGAACCCGACGGCCCCTCGTCGCCGGAGCCGCACGCGGCGAGCACTCCGGTGGCGGCGACACCCGCCACGAATCCGCGACGCGATATCCGCAACGGTCGACGAGCTGGCGTGGGCGACATCGGATATGACGATACCGGTCGGTCGACGAGGCCGGAGGTCGCCTCGGGCGCGGCTACGTTGGCGCCATGAGCAAGCCGCTTGGTCCTTACACCCCCGTCGTGCGCGCCGGAGACTTCGTCATCGTGTCCGGTCAGGGAGGCATGCGTGACGGCGTGAAGGTCGACGGCGGGGTGCGCGCCGAAACCACCCAGACCATGGCCAACGTGGCCGCACAACTCGCCTCCGTCGGCGCATCGCTGGGTGACATCGTCAAGACGACGTGTTTCCTCACCGACATGGAGAATTTCGCCGAGTTCAACGAGGCGTACGCCGAGGCGCTCGGATCGCATCGGCCCGCGCGTTCCACGGTGGGAGTCGCGGCGCTGCCCGCGAACTTCCTGGTCGAGGTCGAAGCCTGGGCCTACGTTCCCCAGGGGTGAGCACCTCGCAGACGGCTCGCTGCGACTGGGCGCTCACGGGCGGCCCGGGCGTCGGTGATGCCTACCTGCGCTATCACGACGAGGTCTGGGGTGTGCCCGAACGCGATCCGCACGTGTTGTTCGAGTTCCTGATCCTCGAAGGTGCCCAGGCGGGACTGTCGTGGTCGACGATCCTGCGCAAACTCGACGGGTACCGCCGTGCCTACGACGGATTCGACGCCGAGGTCATCGCTCGCTATGGCGACGCCGATGTCGAACGTCTGCTGGGCGATGAGGGCATCGTTCGCAACCGGGCCAAGGTGGCAGCCTCGATCCGCAATGCCCAGGCATGGCTCGAACTCGACGACCCCGCTGGCCATCTGTGGGGCTTCACCGGCGGTGAGGCGATCCACAACAGGTGGCCGAACATGGCAGCGGTGCCAGCGGAGACCGAGCGGTCGCAGGCGATGAGTCGAGATCTCAAGCAACGTGGTTTCGGCTTCGTCGGCCCGACGATCTGTTATGCGTTCATGCAGGCCACCGGCATGGTCAACGATCACATCACCACCTGCTTTCGCCACCGTGAGTGCGGCCCACTAGCCTGACCCCATGCCTGGTGCCATCGCCATCGTGATCGTCTTGTTCCTGATCCCCGTCGTGGTGATCATGAGCGGTGCCGTTGCCTCGGCGATCATCGGCGAGGTCTTCTACCGATACACTCGTTCCCGTTTCAAGGACAACGAGCTCCTCGATCTCCCCGACTGAGTCGGACCACACGGGTCTGACCCCAGGCGTGATGCTGGCACACTGAGGCCGTGCATATCCAGGACCGGGAGACCGAAGAGTTGACCGAGGCGATCGTTCGATACTCCGTCGATCGGATGCGGCTCGATCCGCCGCCACTCGACCACTCTCGTACGCCACAGGAACTGCGCGACGCTGCAGGAATTACCATCACCCCGGCCGGCATCGGCGGGCTCGATGCGCTGAGGGTGTTCGAAGAGGTGCTCGCGCCGGCGTGCATCTCGGTCGACCATCCTCGGTTCCTCTCCTTCGTCCCGGCGGCGCCGACCGAGGCATCGATGTTGTTCGACCTCGTCGTCGGCGCATCCAGCGTGTACGCCGGGTCGTGGCTCGAAGGCGCTGGCGCGATCTACGCCGAGAACGAAGCGCTGCGGTGGATCGCCGACCTCGTCGGTCTGCCGGCCGAAGCCGGTGGGGTGTTCGTGAGTGGGGGTACGGCCGGCAACCTGAGCGCGTTGATCGCTGCTCGGTGGCAGTGGAGACATCGCGCCGACGGCGCGCATGACCGGACGCGTGGGCTGATGATCGCATCGGCGGGGGCGCACTCGTCGATCGTCCAGGCGGCATGGGCGATGGACGCCGACGTGATCGCCGTGCCAGCCGACGACCGCGGCCACATGACCGGTGCTGCGCTGCGCGCAACGGTCGATGCGCTCGACGACGCCGACCGTGAGCGTCTGTTCGCCATCGTCGCCACGTCGGGCACCACCAACGTCGGCGTGATCGACGACCTCGCAGGGGCGGCCGACTGTGCTGCTGAGTTCCAGACATGGTTCCACGTCGACGGCGCCTACGGCGGCGCCGCGCTGGCTGCCCCGAGTGTGCGCAACCTCTTCGTCGGCATCGAACGCGCCGACAGCTTCATCGTTGATCCGCACAAGTGGTTGTTCGCGCCGTTCGACTCGTGTGCGCTGCTGTATCGCGACCCTGCGATCGCACGGGCGGCGCACACCCAGCACGCCGAGTATCTCGACGTGCTCCACGCTGACGACGCAGCCGAAGAACCATGGAACGCGAGCGACTATGCCCACCATCTGTCGCGGCGG
>Ga0105055_10002034_pt1 | contig 32069 bp, 36 predicted proteins | sample BON03_FD_78090 | JGI IMG/M metagenome (GOLD analysis project Ga0105055, IMG submission 78090) | Freshwater microbial communities from Lake Bonney liftoff mats and glacier meltwater in Antarctica - BON-03 | ecosystem: Environmental > Aquatic > Freshwater > Ice > Glacier meltwater | place: Lake... | reverse complement strand
TGTTCGTTCGCGGGATTAAATAATGGACGAAATAGTATTTCCAGAAGTCGTCACCGCCATTGCAGATCCAGAATTTGAGGGAATGATTTCAGGGGCACTTTTTGCAGATGGCTGGAACGTTATTGCCCGAGTGCTTGATTCTAAATCTCTTCAAACGTTTCTAGAAGAATTTAAAAAGCGCGAGATTCTAGTAATTTATTCAACTGATCTTCCCGGCTTAGTACCTAATTTTCTTCAACAAGCATTTAACCCTGCTACAAACTTCCTTGGTTTTGTAGATAGCACAGGTTCGGATCGTAATTTTCCAGAAATATCACTTCGCCCAAATAGTCCAGCGGAGTTACTGGGATTTATAAAGGGAAATATTCGATCACCGCATCTGCGCACCCCATTGATTCAAAGCATGCCTACAGTTAGATCAAAGATTATTTCATTAGGTTCGACCAGCCATCACAGTGGAAATACGACTGCGGCAATCAATATTTCTCAAGAGTCCGCGTTGCTTGGAAATTCAACTCTTTTAGTGGATGCCAACTTTGACGCACCCAGCATTGCTTCTTTTCTGGAAGTACGAAAACTTGCAGAAGAAATCAATTGGCGGGATTACTCGCATAATTTTGCGATTATGGAAGTAACTAACTCATCAGTTCAGAGTTTTAATACTTTAATGGCAAGGGCGATACAGGAGTTTGACGTTATTGTCTTAGATTTAGGGTCAGTGAGAAATTTTGCAATTGATTTAACCGATCGAAGATGGACATCCATCGTTAAAATTTGGGCCAATACCTTTTCTCATCAATTTTGCCTAACTTCTATGATTTCTTTAATACCAAGTGCCCAACAGAAAATAACTGAACAATTATTTGCATCCCGATTAATTCGAGCAAATTTGGTATCTCTTCAAGTGGATTCAAGAAATCGTAAGATTAATCGCGAAATGCAAGTTCTCAGCCCGAAGAGTAAAGTCATTAAGCAAATACCTTGGGATTCCAAAGTCACCGATCAGGCCTTATTGGCTAGAACTCCAATTGCATCAGTTGCAGAACGAACCCTGATCCGCAAAGAATTTGTGAGCCTGACTCAATATCTTTTGGCGTAATCTATTACTCTTAGCACCATGCTCAGTTATCTCCCTGTCACGGCAGATGAAATCCAAGCCTTCCTAAAAACAGGAGAGATGGAATGTGGGCCGCTTTATGCCCCGACAATTAAATTCTTAGTAGCTCATAGTGATATGGATGAAGAGGAAGGTGAATTCCTTCTTTCGATGTTGGCTGCCGATGAAGCACTTGAGATGCGCTCAGATTTAAATAAACCGGGGCTAATCCTTTCTTTAGAGATAGAAGATTCTGAAATATCTGAACATGGTGAGAACTTTATTCTTCTAAAAGGGCTGGCTAATTGGGAGACTGTGCAATGTGCATTTGAAGTCTCTCTGGAAGAGGAACTCACTTGGTTTGCAACGCAGGAAATAGCGCCAGCTCTTGATCGTTGGCTCTAGGTAAACGTATGCAAACCCTTGAAGAATATTTACGTGGCCGCAGCCCGCTAGATGTTAAACAGATACATCGAATCCGTGAGTTGACCACAGATTGGCAATTACTCGCTGATCTTTCATTTGCAGATTTGATTCTCTGGGTTCCACTACGTAAAGACTTTAAAAGTTGGCCCAGCGGATATGTAGCAGTCGCTCACATTCGTCCGACGACTGCAGCAACAGTCTTTGCGCAAGATGTAATTGGTGATGAAATTGAATGGGGAGCGCGTCCGCGAATAGATCAGGCGCTATCTGAAGCGGACATAATCCGTGATGCGCAACCAGAAAAGTTAGGCGAAATTCTGGTTAAGGAGGAAACTATTCCGCTAATGATGGATGACCAAGTTATTGCAGTTATTTCTCGTCATCGAAATGCCGACTTGATGCGTCAACCAAGTCGACTAGAACTTAATTATCGAGAAGTGGCGCATAAGGTTTATCGAATGGTTGCCGAAGGCACTTTCCCTTATACCGAACATAGTGAGTTATTTGATCCTGCACTTCGCGTTGGTGATGGTCTAATCCGCTTAGATATAAATGGAGCGATTATTTATGCCAGCCCCAATGCTAAATCCGCGTTTAGTCGATTGGGTTGGTCGGAAGAGTTAGAAGAAAATATTCTGGGTGATCTGGCTCGAAAAGTTTCTCTCGTTAAGCGCGATGCGCATGAAGAGGTGATTGAAGTTGGACTTAGTGGCAAGGCTCTGCGGCGAGTTGAAATAGAGAATACTGGTGGAACAATTGATCTTTTAGTGCTTCCACTTTTAGAAGGTGGTGATCGAATCGGTGCGATCGTTCTGCTGCAGAATGTAACTGAGTTACGTAGGCGCGAACGTGAGTTAGTAACTAAAGATGCAACAATTCGTGAGATTCACCATCGTGTGAAAAATAATCTACAGACAGTATCGGCGCTTCTTAGATTGCAATCTCGCCGTATTGAGGATCCGGCTGCAAGTGCGGCGCTAAATGAAGCGGTGCGCCGAATTGCCTCTATCGCCTTAGTTCATGAAACTCTTTCAAGTGGCACGGAAGCATCGGTAGCATTTGATGACGTACTAACACGGTTAGTTACGCACGCTTTGGATTTAAGCCCACGTATGGGGGAGTTGGAGATTTCGCACACCGGTGCTCTGGGTGCTCTAGATCCAAAAGTGGCCACTCCACTTTCCTTGGTTGTAACTGAATTAATTCATAACGCACTTGAACATGGCTTAGAAAAGTCTGGCACTAAATTAACAATTGAGAGTGCGCGGCTTGGCGAGAATGCCATGATCACAATTATTGATGACGGGGTAGGTCTTCCCGATGGATTCTCAATTGTTCAATCTTCAAATCTGGGTCTGCAGATCGTCCGAACTCTCACCGAAAATGAATTACGCGGAACAATCGATTTAGTTAGAACAGAACGTGGAACTGAAGCCCAACTTAGATTTCCGATTTAAATAATTTAAAAGGAATTATTCTGTTCTGACATACGTGCGCGATTTCGGGCCGCACGGCGCTTAAGGGCACGACGCTCATCCTCAGAAAGTCCGCCCCAAACTCCTGCATCTTGGCCGCTCTCTAGCGCCCAAGCCAAGCATGGATCTTTTACGCTGCAGCGATTACAAACTTTTTTGGCTTCTTCAATTTGAGTTAAGGCTGGGCCGGTATTTCCGACGGGGAAGAAAAGCTCTGGATCTTCATCGCGGCAGGCAGATTGATGTCGCCAATCCATGGGCAGGCTCCTTCATATAAAAACTTCGTAGGGAAGAACTTAAACGCATTTGAATGCGTAAGAGAGTAATTCTCCCTGCTTACGGTGTGATTAACAAGGATGAATGGGAAAAGATTTCTCTAATTGCCAGTGATTTATATCGCGTGCCCCCGACAGGAATCGAACCTGTGCACCCGCCTCCGGAGGGCGGTGCTCTATCCCCTGAGCTACGGGGGCGCAGGTAGGAGAAGGCTACCGAATCTTGCGCAATCGTTGAGCGCATTCTCGATATCTAATGCGAGAATATGCAACATGACGACATCAATCGCTTACTTTGCAACTGGGTGCTTCTGGGGAGCAGAACGAAGATTTTGGAATTTGCCAGGAGTGATTTCAACAAGCGTTGGATACATGGGGGGAACCACGGCCAACCCCACTTACGAAGAAGTTTGTTCTGGTCGAACCGGACATGCAGAAATGGTCTTCGTCGAATTCGATTTAGCAGAGATTTCATACCAACGCTTACTAGAAGAGTTTTGGACGATGCACGATCCAACAACTCTAAACGCCCAAGGTGGAGATATTGGGACTCAATATCGGAGCGCAATTTATACAAATACCGCTGCTCAAAATTCAGAGGCGCTCGCTACTCGCGATCTTTATCAGGGCGCGCTAGATAAGGCTGGAATTGGGCCGATTGTTACTGAAATTCTTGAAACTCACGGAACTCCTTATTATTTAGCTGAGGAGTATCACCAAAAATATTTACAGAAAAATCCCAATGGATATGACTGCCACTCCAGCGCAGGCGTTGCATTTCCACAAGAGGTGGCCGAGTGAGCGAGAAGAAAATAGAAATTGATGAAGTTGCCTTGAAGGCAAAACTTGATCCACTTTCTTATGACGTGTTGCGCAACGGTGCTACCGAACGCCCCTTCACGGGTGAGTACACAGATTCTGATGCGATTGGAATCTATCGATGCAAAGCATGCGCCTCTGAACTTTTCAGATCTGAAGCAAAATTTCATTCGGGATGCGGGTGGCCTTCTTTTTATGCGCCAACTGCTGATGATGCTGTGAAATTAATCGAAGATCGCTCCCTTGCCCCACGCGTACGCACTGAAGTCCGGTGCGCCGCCTGTGATTCTCATTTGGGGCATGTCTTTGAAGGCGAAGGTTTTGATGTACCAACTGATCAGCGCTGGTGTATTAATTCAGTTTCGCTGGAATACTCACCTAAATGAGCGCACCACAAATAGCTGTTCCATCGCTAGAGCAACTACAAAAAAGACATAGCGAAAAATGGCGTGCTTTTCCAAAAGAGATATTGCCACTTCCAGTTGCTGAAATGGATTTTCCGGTAGCCGACCCAATTCGTGAAGTACTTACCGAGATGATTAATAACTCAGATATGGGTTACCTCGGTCCCATCCCTGAACTCGGTCAATCATTTTCTGGATTTGCAAAGCGTCGTTGGAGTTGGGAAGTAAATCCCACTTATGTTCGCGCAGTCACTGATGTGGGCGTTGCCGCAGTTGAATTAATTCGAGTTTTTGTAAAATCAGGTGAAAAAGTATTGATCAGTTCACCTGTCTATCAAAATTTCTATACTTGGATAAATGAAACCAAAATTGAAATGGTGGATGTTTCCTTTAAAAAAGATGTCAACGCTTCAGATGGAACTGGCTGGAGCCTCGATTGGGAAGGCTTGGAAGCGGCCTATCGAAGTGGTATCACTGCTCATTTAATTAGTAATCCGCATAACCCGTTTGGCAAAGTCTTCACTAAATCTGATTTACAGCGCATTGCAGCACTTGCTAAAGAAAATGGCGTTGTCGTAATCTCAAATGAAATTCATGCACCTCTGACATATAAAGAACAGCCGTTTACTCCATTTCTCTCGCTTGGTGAAGATGCAGCGGCTGTTGGCGTTGCCATTTCATCTGCAAGTAAAGGTTGGAATATTGCTGGATTAAAGTGCGCCATCATAATTTCGCAATCTGAACAGATGCACGAGCGCCTCAATCAACTGCCACCAGCGCTGCACTACCGCGCATCGCTACTCGGCGCATTTGCCACGGTAGCGGCTTTTGAAAAGGGTGAGCCATGGCTTGATCAAGTGATTGATTTACTTGATCACAATCGCAAGTTACTAGCCAAATTAATTGCTGAGCAGTTACCCGCAGTTGGGTATAACTTGCCTCACTGTTCATATTTGGCGTGGCTGGAAGTAAGCGGTTTAAACCTAGGTGAGGATCCGGGTGCGATCTTGATCGAAAAAGCAAAAGTGGCACTGAACTCAGGACATATTTACGGTCCACTTGGAAAGAGTTATGTCCGATTTAATTTTGCAACTAGTCCCGAAATAATTACCGAAGCAATTACCAGAATTTCTCGAGCACTCTAGGTCACTGTTAAATGAGTCTTGATCAAAAATATGATGCAGTCGTAGTTGGTGGTGGACATAATGGCTTGGTCGCTGCAGCTTATTTAGCGAAGGCTGGCAAGAAAGTCGTTTTACTTGAAGCGGCAAACGAGCTGGGGGGAGCGACAACTAGCGTTAGGCCATTTCCAGATTTCGATGCTCGAGTTTCGAGATATTCATACTTAGTCTCGTTGTTGCCCGATCAAATAGTCACTGATTTAGGCATTAATTTTAAAACTTTAGAACGAAATATTGCTTCATATACACCATATAAAAATAACGAAAAAGATGGTGGCTTACTTATCTCTCAAAATTGGGATGAACGTACCGCACAAAGTTTTCAGCAATTAACAGGATCCGGCACTGAAGCCGAGTCTTGGAAATCTTTTTATGACGAAATTGCGCTATTGGCCAAACGAATTGCTCCGTCAATGTTGCAACCACTTTCAACTTCAGGAAATTTAAAGAACGAGATGGATCTTCCACAGGTTTGGAAGTATTTGATGGAGCGACCAATTGGTGAAGTTATAAGAGAGCGTTTTGCCGATGACTTAGTTCGGGGTGTTGTCCTAACGGATGGCCTAATAGGAACGTTTGCATCTGCCGATGATCTACAAGCTAACAAATGTTTTCTCTATCATCTAATTGGAAACGGCACAGGACAGTGGCGAGTTCCCCAAGGAGGAATGGGCGCCTTAGTTATCGAATTAACACGAGTGGCGAAATCTGCAGGAGTTGAAATTATTTTAAATTCGCGCGTTAGTAAAATTGATTCAAGTGGATCTGGAGTCTCTGTATCAACGACTAAAGGAATAACTTTTACTGGAAAGTCACTTCTATTTGCAGGGGCGCCACAAACTCTGGCCAAGATTCGGGGAGATGAACCGCCAAAATCTCTTGAAGGTTCACAAATGAAAATTAATATGTTGGTTTCAAAACTACCCCGTCTTAAATCTGGAATAAATCCAGATTTGGCATTTGCTGGCACTTTTCACGTCAATGAAAGTTATTCGCAATGTGAAAGCGCTTTATTAGCCGCTAAAAGTGGAGATATCCCAGACCGGCTTCCCCTAGAAATGTACTGTCACACGTTAACTGATCCGACCATTCTCTCGTCAGAATTAAGCGCCAAGGGTTTTCACACCTTAACTCTCTTTGGTTTACATACTCCCGCAGCGCTCTTTGATAAAAGCGCAGAGAGCGCTAAAGAATTGGCAAAAAATTCGGCTATCGCCAGCCTCAACGAATATCTGTTAGATCCGATTGAAAGTGTGTTGGCAGTTTCTAGTGATGGCTCTCTTGCTATCGAAACCAAATCACCGCTAGATCTTGAAGCGGACCTTGGTCTACCGCGTGGAAATATTTTCCATAAAGATTTAGATTTTCCATTCTTGGAGGGCTTTGAATCATCGAATATGGTCTGGGGTTCTGAAACCAATGACCCAAATATTTTCCTTGCTGGCGCCGGTGCCAAGCGCGGCGGTGGCGTCAGCGGAATCGCAGGCCATAATGCTGCGATGGCAGCGTTGGCTAAGGATTAGGCTATCGCCATGACTTCATCGAAAAAAAGTAATCTTCGACCAGAGACAATTGCAATCACATCCGGTCGACCCGATGTTGGTCCTGACAGTGAGCTCAATGCAGGTATTTCACTTAACTCAACATTTGTTGCTGGTGGATCAGTCGGTTACGGGCGTTACGGAAATCAAACTTGGCTCGCGTTAGAAGAATCAATCAGCGCACTCGAAGGTGGCAGAACACTTTCATACTCCTCCGGAATGGCTGCCATTAGCGCGCTCGTTTCTACACTGCCCGTTGGTGCAAAAGTTGTCGCTTCTAATCAAGGTTATTCGGGAGTAATGACTCTGCTTGGAAATCTCACAATAGCAAAGCGCTTAAACGCAAATTTTGTAAATATTACTGATACCGCTGAAGTAATCAAGGCGCTCGAGGGTGCTGAATTATTATGGATTGAATCTCCAACTAATCCATCACTCGATGTTGCCGATCTTCCCGCCCTAATTAAAGCTGCTAAAGCAAAGAATATATTAGTGGGTGTAGATAATACTTTTGCTACTGCGCTGACTCAGCAACCGCTATTAATGGGTGCAGATATTGTGATGAATTCAGTAACAAAGTACTTGGCTGGTCATAGTGATGTTGTTCTTGGATCTTTGAGCACATCTAATGAAACACTTTTTAAAGCGGTAGAAGATGCGCGCAAATTTAATGGTTCAATTCCGGGTCCATTTGAAGCGTGGTTGGCGCTTAGAGGAATTCGTACATTTCCGCTACGTTTCGAACGTGCCAGCGCTAACGCCCTTGAGTTAGCGAAGCGGTTAAGTAATCACCCGTTGGTCTCACGAGTTAGATATCCAGGCCTGCCAACTGATCCACAGCATGAAAAGGCAAAGGCATTTATGAAGGGCTTTGGAGCGATAGTTTCCTTTGAATTCGCTGGAAGTGCCCAAGAAACTGATCGTGTATGCGAGTCTTCGCAAATAATTACTTATGCAACTAGCTTGGGCGGCGTCGAATCTCTTTGGGAGCGCAGACGTAGATGGCCAATCGAAAGTCCAAGCGTTCCTGAAACTTTGATACGACTTTCTGTTGGTTGCGAGAATGTTGACGATCTCTGGGCTGATATTGATTCGGCGTTGCTGGCCGCTAAATAAAGATTTATCTTTGAAGTAGGAGTATTTTTATCCCATGAAAGCAATTAGGCGGCTCGTAGCACTATTTGCTGTTCTTGCTGTCTCTTTCCGAGCCCTTGGATCATTTCTCTCTTGGGCACAGCGCCAAGAGGATGCCCCATCTGATGTCTGGGTTGATGACGAAGATGAATTAGAGGATGCATAAATGTCACAAACTGAATACATCGCTGGCTCGTGCAATATTGGATCAGGTGAAATTCAACGTCGTAGGTTTGTTGCATTAATCGGATTAGTTCTTTCTATCTCTGCCCTTGTCACCTTAATTTCAACTGATGCAGCGCGTAGTGCGCGTCTCTCAATTTTTCTTCCTCTTCTAGTTATGTCAATAGGTTGGGTCCAGTCGCGCAAGAAATTTTGTTTAGCCTATGGCTTTGCCGGAACCTTTAATTTTGGAAAACTTGGTCAAATATCACGGATCGCAGATTCAGCCGATCGCGCAGCAGATCGTAAAACTGCTCTACTTATTCTTGGGCAAAGCTTCTTATACGCTCTTGGTTTTACTCTTCTTGTTGTTGCACTACCTCTTTAATAAAAATCTTCTATAGCCAAAGCTCTTAATTAGTGCCATGGTTAGAGCACGAGATTTACTTTAGGGAGAAGCGATGAAAATTGTTATTCATGCTCGTGGCGCTAAGTTAGCAGAAGATTTTCAAAGTATCGCCGAAGAAAAACTTAGAAGTATGGAACGCTTTAGCGTGACAATAGATCGCGTTGAAGTTGAGATCTTGCATGAACAGAACCCTCGTCAGGGTAAGCATTCACATAGAGTTATCTTGACATCACATGGAGCCGGTCCGTTGATGCGTGCTGAATCAGCTGAGTTTAATGATGTAGTTGCTTTTGATGGGGCGATAAAAAGTTTTGAACTTCAAATTCGAAAACATCATGAAAAATCTAAAACGCATAACCGAGATTCATTGAGACATTTGCCAGTCGATTTGCCTGACTAATTTTATTAGAAACTAGCGCTTACTTTTATCTGAGAGCTCAAGTTTGGGTGGAGGAGTTGGGGCTACGGGAGGCAAACCAAGTGCCTGCATCGCGGCATCTCGAACTGCGGTAGCCGAAATAATAATTCGCTGTTTTGATGCGGCGTGAATTCTTTTCTGCATTTGTGTCGGAGTTGGTTTTTTACTAGATCTTAATTCATTAATGGCTTTATCCATTGATTCACTAAAAACCAGGTTTATTTCACGTCTTTTTTCATCATACAAATCTTTAGCGAATCTAAACTCTTGTAGTGATTGCTTGTATTTTTCTAAGGCAATTTTATTTAAATCTTGAGGATTTACATCGATCGTAGCGATAGGAGAGGGGCTTTTAGTACTTGCGGTAGCGACTCCTGTGCCCAATTGAATAATTAAGCAAGGAACAGTAAGAACAGTTCCATACTTAATAAACTTCTTAATTTATTGCCCCTTTAGTTGAATTAGGAAAGTATTCTAGATTTTTTTGTGAATTCTCGGTGAAAACGTGAAACACATAAGAGAACGGTAGCAAATCTTTGGCTATTTCATAAGCATCATGCGAGGCTATCGCTATGGCTGAGATGATCCTGATAGTTGACGATGAGGCAGGTGTACGTGAACTGCTCGGAGATGCCTTGCGAATTGCCGGTTTTGAAACTTCTGTTGCCGCAGATGGAATGTCAGCGTTAACTTCGATTCGAGAAAAGAAACCTGATCTACTAATAGTGGATATAAATATGCCACTTATGGATGGTTTTGAATTAATTGAGAGATTACGTTCGACAGGTGATAACACACCAGCCTTAATGTTAAGTGCTCGTGCAGATCGGGCTGACGTGACAAGGGGGCTGACTTTAGGCGCCGATGATTACGTCACGAAACCATTTGGCTTAGAAGAGTTATTGCTCAGAGTAAAAGCAATTCTTCGAAGATCGCATACTCCCAACTCGTTTCAAAAAGAGTTACGTTGTGGTCCTATAGTGATAGATGAAAATAGTCACACAGTCCATTTTGAACAAGAGTCAATTGATCTATCTCCGACTGAATTTAGATTACTTCAAGTTTTAGTTGAAAATAAAAATCGAGTTCTCACAAAGAGCTTTTTACTAGATGAAGTATGGGGAATTACTTTTCAATCAGAAAGTACCGTTGCCGATACCTATATTTCCTACTTGAGAAAAAAATTGCATAAGGGCGGCTTTGAAGGAATAAAGACAATTCGTGGCGTTGGTTTCGTGATTCAGGATCCAAAGTAAGAATGGATTTAGCACGCAAGCGAAAAGCTGGAAGCAAATATGCAGTTATCTCAATTCTGCTAACCACCGTTCTTTCCTCCGTCGTAGGCGGCTTTGCTGTTATCGATTCAAGAAATTCTGATTTGCAATCGCTTGATTTGGAGATCAATACCGTTATCCAAAGAGTGCAAACGTATCCAAGCGAGGCGCTGAGCGCTGCCATTTTGGCAGTAGAAGAAGACCGCCTAGATGTGACTCTTTCCCTCGTTACTCGTGAAGGAGATGAAACTGTTATCAGTGATTCATCTCTTTTTTATAAAGGGATTAGTTCGCTTACTCAGGTTAAGCAGGGGTTAGTAGCGCCAATTACAGTGGAGGTGGATGAGCCTTATCGTCTACGCGCGATTGAAATCGCTGGAGGCGACTATCTTGTTATTTCAGGATCGCTCGCCACGTTAGATAAAAATTTTTCAGCACGGTTAAAAACTTTAGCTCTCGTAACTGTCTCCGCGGATGCTTTAGCGATCTTCTTCTCTATGTATTTTCTACGCCGCCACAATCGGGGTTTAGATGCCGAAGCGCTAAATCGGATGCAGCGCTTTCTCGGGGATGCCTCCCACGAACTCCGTACGCCACTGACTGTAATAAAGGGTTACACCGAAATGCTGAGTAAAGGCCAGATGAGTGATGTCATTGACCGCGCCCGCGCTTTCTCGAGAGTCAACTCTGAGATTGAAAGAATGGAAGGTCTGATCAGGGATCTGTTGCTGCTCGCAGAGTTGGGGGAGAGTAGACCTGCAGCATTTGAAGTTTTAGATTTTGATGAACTGGTAAGTGCGCACGTCAACGATTTCAAATTCTTTAATAAAGATAGAAGTATCGATACTGAAATTATCACTGACTGCAATCTAAGTGGTTCCAGAGAACATTTAAATCGATTAATTCAGAATTGTCTTTCAAATATCGTTCGTCACACACCACCAAATGCGAAAGTGAAAATCACGCTGAAGAATATTGGTAAAAAAGCCCGGCTAATTATTGAAGATGGAGGCCCTGGCTTACCTGCTGGAGGTTATGGAAGTGAAATTAAAGCTATGAATAGATTTGATCCATCGCGATCGCGCGAAAGCGGCGGCTCTGGTTTGGGACTTAGCATTATTGCTGCCATCGTTCAGGAACACGAAGGAGTGCTGGAGCTTCGCAAGAGCGAACTGAATGGTTTAGCGATCGTCATCGAACTTCCGATCTAGCGCTCCACCTTTTTTGAGGTAGCCACAAGGCTAGCAATTGTTGAAATTGATAAACACCCGACGATCACTGCCAAGCTCTGGGTAATTGTAAAATCGGGAACTACGAATCGAGCAATCTCATGGATTCCAACTGCATGAAAAGCGTGAAAGAAAAGCTTAACTCCAATAAATGCCAGAATTACAGATAACCCTTTACCGATATAAATAAGTCTCTGCATGAGCCCACCGATTAAGAAGTAGAGCTGACGCAAGCCCATGAGTGCAAATATATTGGCAGTTACTACAACATAAACTTTATTAGTCAGTCCAAAAATTGCTGGAATTGAATCTAGAGCAAAGATAATATCTGTTACACCTAGAGCAATTAGAGCAATAGCAAATGGCTTCAACCCTTTAGATTGTAAGTAAAGAAAGAACCGACCTTCCTTTTTCTCTTCTTCGTGCTCCGTGCTTTCAAAGAAGAGTTTGATCGCGGTATAAACCAAGAACGCGCCGAATATAAAGAAGATCCATTCAAATTGTTTGATAGCGGCCGCACCAAGTGTGATTGCAATTATTCGGAAAACTAGTGCAATCAAGATTCCAAACAAGAGTGCAAGTTGCTTACTTTTTTCTTCAATTTTATATTTTGCTAAAATAATTACGAAAACAAAGAGATTATCGAAAGATAGCGAATATTCGGTCAACCATCCAGCGAAAAATTCTTGCTGAGTCTCGCTATTGGTCCACGTGCCTAAATAGATGCCAAATGCGATAGCAAATGAGACGTACGCCAAACTCCATGCCGATGCTTCTTTCAAAGTTGTATTTTGGTGGCGGCGCATTACGGCCCAAGTAAAATCAAAGGCGATAATTACTGCCAGAATTGCCGATGTAATTACCCACGCATTTGTTGAAATCATTGGGTGATCGTAATGGATAAAGAAGTGCGGTATTTTGAAGACATGGCAACGCCTCTAGATCTTGCACTTAACGAGGTCATTTCATCTCTTAATAAGCCAGAATCATTTGTTCGGCTAGTTCTCTCTGGTCGTCGTAGAAATATGCAGACTCCAAGTGAGCGCATCGACGTGAAGCCAGTTCTATTAAAAAGTGATATCAAGTATCAAGTCTCACAGAGTGATGGTCGAGCCATGACAACTAAAAATTACTCTCCAGCAGAATTTGTGGCTTTAGATTTATTAAATATGGGCTTTGCAAATATTTTACTTGAGGAGAAGTCAGCCTCTATTTCTATTCGAATCACGAAAAAAGGTGAACCGCTTATTCATCGAACTAAAGGAAATTTTGAACAGGATTTGGCGCATGATCGAAGTAAAGAACGTCTTCTAGATGGCGCGGACCCACTCTTCCTTGAATTAGGAATTTCTGGGACCGATGGAAAGGTCAAGCCAAGTAAGACCGATAAGTATTTGCAAGTTGAAGAGTTTCTTCGGGTTTTAATACCAGCGCTCACTTCAGGTATTGAGGCGGGACATATTTCGCATCCAACCAAAGTTAATCCACTTAAAATTGTTGATCTCGGGTGTGGGCACGCCTATCTAACATTTGCTGCACACCAATATCTATGGAGCCAGAAGATCCCAGTTCAAGTTGTAGGAATAGATATCAGAGAAAGTGCACGAGTCAGAAATAATCAGATTGCCAAGAAACTTGGAATTGAAAACACAATCTCTTTTCTAGCCGAAGAAATTTCCCAAACTTCCCTGACTTCCGCAGATGTGGCCATTGCGCTACATGCCTGTGACACAGCGACAGATGATGCGATCGCGTGGGTAATTAATTCAGCCACGACTCTCGCATTGATTGCGCCATGTTGCCATCACGACATTCAAGCCCAGATTAGCGAGGCACCCGAGCCTTGGTCCTTGCTAACTCGTAATGGAATTATGAAAGAGCGCCTTGGAGATTTACTAACGGACGCGCTCCGCATGCAGATAATGAAACTTCGCGGTTATCGCGTCGAAGCAATTGAATTCATTGGGGGAGAACACACCCCCCGAAATTTAATGATTCGTGCTGTGAGAACAGGTGCCAAAGCCGAAGAATCGGAAGTTAAAAAGTATGAATCAATGATCGATCTTTGGAAAATTAAGCCTGCACTTACTGAACTGCTTAACCGTTAGACTTAGAACATGTCCAAAGTCCTTGCATCACTTCCGGTCGGCCAAAAAGTAGGTATTGCATTCTCTGGCGGCCTTGACACTTCAGTTGCTGTGGCTTGGATGCGCGAAAAAGGCGCGATACCTTGCACATATACCGCAGATCTCGGTCAATATGATGAAAGTGATATCGATTCTGTTCCAGTCCGCGCCAAAGAATATGGCGCAGAAATATCACGCTTAGTCGATTGCAAGACATCGCTAGTTGAAGAAGGTTTAGCCGCGATTGCTTGCGGCGCTTTTCATATTCGCTCGGGCGGTAAGCAATATTTCAATACAACCCCGCTAGGACGTGCAGTAACCGGAACTTTGCTGGTGCGCGCAATGTTGCAAGACTCAGTAGAAATCTGGGGAGATGGATCAACCTATAAAGGAAACGATATTGAGCGTTTCTATCGTTACGGACTTTTAGCAAATCCAAATCTTAAGATTTACAAGCCATGGTTAGATGCCGACTTTGTCCGTGAACTTGGTGGACGTAAAGAAATGTCTGAGTGGCTGGTTGCTCATAAATTTCCATATCGGGATAGCGTAGAAAAAGCTTATTCAACCGATGCCAACATTCTTGGCGCGACACACGAAGCTAAAGATTTAGAAAACTTAGATGCGTCAATTGAAATTGTTACTCCGATTATGGGAGTTAAATTTTGGGATCCGACGGTTTCGATTCCTTCGGAAGATGTAAAGATTAAATTCGTCCAAGGTCGGCCAGTTGCGATCAATGGAAAAAACATCACCGACGTTGTCGAACTTATGAATCTTGCCAATGAAATCGGTGGTCGCCACGGACTTGGAATGGCAGATCAAATTGAGAATCGCATCATTGAGGCTAAGAGCCGCGGTATTTATGAAGCGCCCGGAATGGCTCTGTTATTCATTGCTTATGAGCGCCTGTTAAGTGCGATTCATAATGAAGACACCATCGCTAATTATCACGCTGAGGGTCGCAGACTTGGACGTTTACTTTATGAAGGACGTTGGCTCGATCCGCAAGCTTTGATGCTGCGCGAATCACTACAACGATGGGTGGCATCTGCTGTAACTGGAGAAGTAACAATTCGCCTGCGTCGAGGTGATGACTTTTCAATCATCAATACAACAGGACCAGCACTGAGCTATCACCCCGAAAAACTTTCGATGGAGCGCACTGAAAACGCTGCCTTTGGACCAGTTGACCGAATTGGCCAATTAACAATGCGCAACCTAGATATCGCCGATACTCGCGCCAAATTAGAGATGTACCGTGATCAAGGACAACTCGGTGGTGGAGAATTTAAACTTATCCGTGAAATTGGCGAAGGAGAGAAGAAATGAAAAAATTGTTAGCAATACTTTTCGTATCAGCGTTAGCCCTAACTGGATGTGGAGATAGTGAAATGAGTTCAACAGTAGATAATTTGCCAACGGTTACAACTAATCAAGGTGAAGCACCAACAATTGGAAAGCCAGTTGGAACCGCGCCAACTACCTTGGTAACAAAAGATATTATTGTTGGAGATGGCGCTGAAGCGCTTCCAACATCAACGATGACAGTTCATTACACACTTATGACATGGTCAAATGGAAATCTAATTGAGTCATCTTGGAATAGTGGAAGTCCTGCAACTTTTCCATTGGCCAACGTGATTGTTGGATGGCAACAAGGAATTCCGGGAATGAAAGTTGGCGGACGCCGCTTGCTAGTTATTCCACCTGATCTTGGCTACGGCGCACAAGGTGGCGGACCAATCGGACCAAATGAAACTCTAGTTTTCGTAGTAGATGCGATCGGTGTTGCTTAACTCTTAACGAGTTGAATTAGCACGCGCCTGATCAAGTATCTGCGCGACGTAGAGTGCATCAGCGTTAGAAACTGGCATTGGCGTGCCTTCAATTAATGACTGTTTTACCTGCAAATAAAACTGCACGTAATCTCCAGGCACGCTTTCATATTCAGTTATTTCCTCACCGCGATGGATGAGCGCTGGTGTGCGGGTATCGACTGACCACTTTCCATCTGCAGGATAAATCCCTTGTCGCAGTAAAGATTCTTGCGGATCTAGTCCGTGAATTACTAGTGAAGCAAGATCGCCAGTTAAGCGAATTCGCGGTCCCGGTGAACCCATTACTTCACAAGCAGAGAGATATGAGTCAACATTATTGGAATGCTTGAGAACCAGAAATGAATCGTCATCTGAAAGCCCACGCAATGAACGCACTGATGAATATTTAAGTTCGCCCTGTCCAAATAACTCGATAGTCGTAGACAGTAGATGAGGTTGCAAATCTAGAAGTTTGCCGCCACCTTCTGCGGGGGAGAGATGCTCACGCCAAGAATCTGAATTACCGAGTGGGCGAAAACGTTCAAAGCGCGCTTCGAAGCGAAAAATATTTCCCAGAGTTCCCTCAGTCATAATTTTCTTTATCGTTAAAATATCGCTATCCCAACGGCGATTAAAGAATGTTGTAACAGCAACACCAGCACTTTCGGCAGCCGTAATTATTTCTTGCGTTTCTTGCGCATTTAGCGCCATCGGCTTATCTACAACGACGGGGATTCCTGCCCGCAAAATTTCAATTGCTTGCGGTGCATGAAAATTATTAGGAGAGGCGATCACAACTAAATCTGGTTTTAAGGCAATTACTTCGGCAACTGATGAAAGTACCTGGGCATCGGGAAAATCACCCTTTAGCAGTGCAATACGTTCTTGATTTTTGGTGAGTACTCCTGCAATTTCAAATCCCACGCCTTTTAGTAAAAGACTATGAAAAGTTCTACCTGCTAAACCGTAACCAATAATTGCCACTCTTAATCCATTGCTCATACCCGTAGTTTGGCATTAGCATGTACAAATGTTGGATATGCAGAGAATTGATCTTTGGCAGCAAGCGGTTGTAATTATTAATGCCGCGATCTACAACGCCGCTTGGGGATTACCACCGTGATTGTTACTCACGATCAAGATGAGGCGCTTTCGATTTCAGATCGAATTGCAGTTATGAATGAAGGCAGAATCGAACAGTTCAGCACCCCGCAAGAGCTATACGATCGCCCTGCCACAGAATATGTTGCAAATTTCATCGGTAGTTTGAATCGCATAGAAGGAAATTATGTTGATGGCCAAGTTGTGGCTGGATCAGAAGTTGTCGGTATTCGTCCCGAAGATGTCTCGTTCTCAAGTAGCCAAGTAACCGGAAGCTATCCAGCAACAGTGGAAGTTGTGGTTCCACGAGGTCACTTCCACGAGATCTACTTAAAGCGTTCCGACGCCACGCTCCGCGCATTTGTTTCATCTAATATTCCAAAGGTTGGGGATACCGGTTTTGCCAAAGTGTCTAAAGCGTTGGTCTATAAGGATGGCAAGTTAGTTAGAACTGCGTAAAAATGTCTTCAGTATTTACTTGCGCACATCGTGGCGATTCCAGTCTCTTCCGCGAAAATACAATTGTCGCGCTGGAAAGTGCGATCAATGCTGGTGCCGAAGTTGTTGAGATCGATGTTCGCCTGACTCTTGATGGAAAAGTAATTGTTCTTCATGATTCCAATCTGGAACGTCTTTGGGGAGTCAGTAAAGAAAGCACAGACTTAACTTGGGCTGAGATTTCCAAACTTGGATCTGGGCAGGATCGAATCCCATTATTAATTGATGTACTTAATCTTTTTGTTGGTACTAATTCAATATTAATGATTGATATGGAACAACCAGAGCCGGCTCAGAAAAGTTTTGAAGTTGTTGCATCTGGACCACTGCCTGAATCACAAATATTTTGGTGTGGAAATCTTGATGGAATGAGACAAATTCGTACACTCTCAACGCAGGCTCGTATTTGGATGCCATGGGATAAGTTAGAACTTCCAACTCTGGCTGAAATTAATGAATTAATGCCGGAATTTATTAACCTTCATTACTCTTTCGTAACCCAGAAGTCTGTAAATGCATTTAAAAAAATGGGCTTCAAGGTTGCAGTTTGGACAGTTGATGATGAACCAACCATGCGCTGGGCGGCTGCCATTGGCGTAGATTCAATTACAACCAACTATTTGAGTACCCTTAAGAAAGTAATTACTGAAAATCCCCAAATGGATACAGCTGGTCCACGTTCCATGCCAATTGAAGCGATAGATATTGATCGCGCCATGGATATTGCTCGCGAATTAGGTAAATGGGCAATCATGATCACAACACATATGGATCCCGGCAAGATTGAATTGAAACAAAATGCTGCAGATATTGTTACCGAAATAGATGTGATGATTGAAGCGCACGTGCGTGAAGTGATTGCTGCAAACCTTCCGGGACATAATTTTGTTGGTGAAGAGATGGGCGGTGTCTTTGTCGCAGATACGCCATCTTGGTACTTAGATCCAATTGATGGAACAACTAATTTTGCAAACCATGTCCCATGGACATCTTTCTGTTTTGGCCTAGCTCACAATCGCGATGTCTTGGTCGGTGTAGTTATCGATCCATGGCGAAATGAGTTATATGAAGCACAACGTGGCAAAGGCGCAAAGCGCAACGGAAAAACTTTAATAATTGAGGATCAAAGCGGAGTTACTAACACACTTGCCTCGCGAATTGTTTCTACAGAATTAGCTGCCTATCAATCTTGGCCGGGAATGCTAGGGCTCTTAGAAGGTCTAGCTGCAGAATTCTGCACAATGCGAATTATGGGATCAGGCACGCTAACAATCGTTGGACCCGCGCTCGGACATGGTGTTGGCGCAGTAGTTGGCCAGTTCAGTCCTATTGACCATTTAGCATCACTTTTGATTGTTGCCGAAGCTGGTGGCGCAGTTTGGGATGAAGATGGAAAACAGAATTTATTTCCCGAAACAGGTGGCGTAATGACTGCAACCCAAGCCGCCGCCAAGCCACTCTATGAAATCTGGAAGAAAGCGATCGCTGAAGGCCGTTAAAAAGCTGCGCTAGACTGAGACTGTTGTTTTTCGGGGTCGATGTAATTTCGAACCGGCAGTTAAAGTCTGCGACCCGGTCATTGCCAGTGACCGGTGGATTGGGTGTAATTCCCGAACCGACGGTTAAAGTCCGGATAAGAGAAAATCAACGCTTCGCTTGCGCACCTTCGGTGCGTAGGCCAACGCGCCTTTGCACCCCGAAATTCCACACTTATTTCGGTGGGAGGTGCAATTAGATGAAATCGTTAAACGATGCGGCAGCAATGCAGCTCGCCATCGATTGTGCGCGCACTGGCCTTGGATACACCTTCCCTAATCCAATTGTTGGCGCGGTAATTGTTAACGCCGCAGGAGAGTTAATTAGCGAAGGTGCACACCTCGGCACAGATCACGCCGAAGTCATTGCCATTAAAGCCGCTGGCATCATTGCCGAAGGTACAACGCTCTATGTAACTCTAGAACCTTGCAACCATCACGGTAAAACTCCGCCATGCGTTGATGCGATTATCGCTGCTGGAATAACACGAGTTGTTTATGCCATAAGTGATCCAAACCAAATGGCTGCAGGGGGAGCGCAAGCCTTACGTGCTGCAGGCGTTGAGGTAATCGCCGGTGTTATGGAAAGCGAAGCCAAGTTTGAAAATCGCGACTGGTTAACCAAGATCGAAACTGGGCGCCCACGATTTATTTGGAAGATCGCCTCAACCATGGATGGAAAAGTTGCAGCTAGCGATGGCACTTCTAAATGGATCACCAGTGAGTTATCACGTGCAGATGTGGCGCAGATGCGCTCGCAAGCCGATGCCATTGTTACTTCAACTGCAACGGTTATCACTGATGACTCACTTTTAACCAGTAAAGGCATAGGAGGCAATCCAGTACGCATAGTTATGGGTAATACTCCGTTGCCAAAAGAAGCAAAGATTCTTGGGCTAGATGCAGAGACAAAAATAATCGCCTCTCGTGAGATTCAAGATTTAATTAACTTTGCTATTGAGCGAGGATTCAATAGTGTTCTTATCGAGGCTGGCCCAACTTTTGGAACTGCCCTACTACGTGCAGGAATCGTAGATGAAATTGTTTTATTTCAAGCACCAACTTTTCTTGGCGCCGGTATCCCAGCAATTGGTGATTTAGGGATTACCACAATTAATGAACGGCTTGATTTTGAAATCGCTAGCGTTGATCTAATCGGTGCTGATATAAAAATAACTTTACTAAAGAGCAATCATCAATCTGAAAGTGGGCGCTAATGTTTACTGGATTAGTACAGGCACTAGGTCAAGTAAAGACGATTAAAAACGCCGAAACCAGCGCTCAAATAGAAATCACTTCACCTGAGATCGCAGCCCAAATCGCGCAGGGCGATTCAGTTAGCGTTAATGGCACTTGCCTCACCGTTACTTCATTTACTAAGGATTCATTTGAAGTAGATGTGATGATCCAAACTTTAAATCTGACCACCACTGGGGGATTAAAAAAAGGATCGGCAGTAAATCTGGAGCTTGCAACTCGCGCCGCTGATCGCTTGGGTGGACATATTGTGCAAGGTCACGTTGACGGCGTAGCCAAAATCTCGCAAATTTCTGCTGATGATCAATGGACGCGCATGGACATTTCAGTTCCAGCGCACTTGATGAAATACGTTGTCGCGCAAGGCTCCATTTGCCTAGAGGGTGTTTCGCTAACAGTTGGCGAATTAAATGATGCCAGCGACCAAGTATCAGTTTGGTTAATTCCAGAAACTTTGGATCAGACCAACTTATCTAAAAAAATTATCGGTGACTCACTCAACGTAGAGGTAGATGTTCTCGCTAAATATGTCGAACGACTTATCGCACGGAGTGAGGAAGGCAAATGAGTAGTCTAAGTAAAGTTCTAGAAGACTTCAAAGCTGGCAAATTAGTTGTTGTCACGGACGATGAAAACCGAGAAAACGAAGGCGATTTAATAATGTTGGCCGATAAAGCCACAACTGAGCGCATTGGTTTTATGGTTCGTCATACCTCAGGAGTTATCTGTGGCGTTATTTCTGCTGAGACTGCGCACAAGTTGAAGTTGCCACTAATGGTGAAGCGCAACGAAGATAACCACACCACCGCTTTTACTGTCACCGTTGATGCGATCGCTGGACGAACAACAGGCATTTCTGCCGAAGAACGTGCCAACACTTTGCGCGCACTAGCCAATCCAAAATCTGAACCAACCGATTTCGCCCGTCCCGGCCATGTCTTTCCTTTAATCTCAGCAACTGGTGGTCTTCACGAACGACGTGGACACACAGAAGCGAGCATCGCGCTATGCGAATTAACTGATTCCAATAAGGCAGCAGTTTTATCAGAGTTAGTAAATGATGACGGTTCGATGATGCGTGGCAAACAAATCAGCGATTTTGCAACTGAACATAATCTGCAAATAATCTCGATTGATGAACTATCGAGAGCGCTGCCTATCAAAAACTCTAAAGTAGATTCCAATTTTGAATGGGCCGAACTTCCGCTAGAAAAAGGCAATTGGAAAATAGCAACTTACCTCTCTCCAACTGGCGTAGAGCATGCGATTCTAAAATTTGCATCCAAAACAAATATCAAACCATTAGTGAGAATTCACTCTGAATGCCTTACTGGTGACATCTTTGGCTCTAAGCGTTGTGACTGTGGCCTACAACTGAGTCAATCAATGAAACTAATTAAAGAGGCTGGCAGCGGACTGGTCATTTACCTGCGCGACCATGAAGGTCGCGGCATTGGCCTAAGTGAAAAAATCCGGGCCTATGCTCTGCAAGATCAAGGTCAAGACACCGTTGATGCCAACATTTCACTTGGCCAACCAGTGGATGATCGCAGTTACGAAGATGCCGTTGAAATACTGCGCCGCCTTGAAATCAAAGAGCTGACTCTGCTAACTAATAATCCAGAGAAGATAACGGCAGTAAATAGTGCGAAGATTAAAGTAGAGGTTCATCCGCTTCTGACGAAATCTAATGACTTCAACCGTAAATATTTAGAAACAAAGAGAGATCGTTTAAATCACTCACTCGGAGATATCTAATGGCCGGTCATGCACCAGATGTAAATATTCCACAGATGCCACATTTAAAGGCAATTGTTATAACGGCCGCTTGGCATCCTGAAATTTGTGATTCATTAGTTGCTGGTGCCATCCGCGGATTTAAAGCAGCAGGGATCACCAACGCGATAACCCGAACAGTCGCCGGATCCTTCGAGCTTCCATTAGCGGCGCAACTAGCCTTCGATGAAGGTTTCGACTTAGCGGTAATCGTTGGTCTAGTACTACGTGGTGAGACTCCACACTTTGATTACGTCTGCCAAGGCGTAACGCAAGGTGTTATGGATGTTTCACTCAGCCGCTCAAAGCCAATTGGTTTTGGCGTCCTGATGTGTGATGACTTAGAGCAAGCAAACGCCCGTGCAGGATTTGCAAACAGTAAAGAAGATAAAGGCTATGACAGTGCACTCGCTGCCATAAGTGTCTTAGCAAAGAGTTAAAGATGCCAGAGTTACCAGAAGTTGAGACTGTTCGTAGGGGGTTAGAGAAACTAGTTAAAGGTTTCACGATTTCGGCGGCACATAACCATCACCCACGTGCACTTAAACCCGAATCCATCGCACCTCTAGATTCAATAAACGGTGCAAAGATCATTGACTTAAATCGCCGCGGAAAGTTTCTCTGGTTTGTTCTTGATCGCCCTGAAGTTTTAGTAGCCCACCTGGGCATGAGTGGGCAGTTTTTGATTCACGAAGTAAATAAACCCCGTGCCAAACATGTCAGAGTCAGTTTTGATCTAACCAAGCGAATGCGAAAACGTGAGCTAGTTTTTAATGATCAGCGCACCTTTGGTTGGGTCTCCGTCGAGCAGACCCAAGACGCAATTCCGACTTCTGCCCAACATATTGCGCTAGATCCATTTGATATTAACTTTGATATAGAAGCAGTTATCGCCAAGTTAAAGAAGCGAAAGATGAAGATCAAAACGGCGCTCCTAAACCAAGAAATCATGAGTGGCGTTGGCAACATTTATGCCGATGAAGCTCTTTGGCGAGCAAAGATCCACCCAGAGATCGCAAGTTCTGATTTAAGTAAGAAAAAACTTGAATTAATTATCGCTAGTGCCAAAGAAGTTATGGCTGAGGCTATCGCCAAAGGTGGAACATCCTTTGATGATATGTATATCAACGTAAATGGAGAGAGTGGCTTCTTCGAACAATCTCTTGCTGCCTACGGCCAAACTGATGAACCATGTCCCCGTTGCGGAACCCCTATAAGACGAATAGTTATTAGCGCCCGTTCATCACATTTCTGTCCAAGGTGTCAGCGTTAGCTAAATTAGAATTGACGAACGCAACGGACTCGGCCAGTTACGGCATTTGCAGCAGGAAGTATTCCAAACAAAGAAAGCAGAAGCACGAGACTACTTAAATATCATCGACCATGAACAAAATCCCTAACTGGTACATCATCACTGGTGGCCCAAGTTCTGGGAAGACCACGGTGATTAATGAGCTCAAAGATCGTGGATATAAGATGGTCGTTGAAAGCGCTCGCAACTACATCGAAATTAAGTTGATCAATGGTCGCGACATTGAGGAAGTTCGGCTGCGCCAGTATCAACTTCAGCGCAAAATCCTTGATCGACAGGTAGATATTGAGCGGAATTTGGATCCTGAGGAGTTAACTTTCCTGGATCGAGCGACTCCAGATTCGTTGGCGTGTTACCAGTATCTGGGATTGCCGGCAGATGAAAAACTCATTGAATGGGTAAAGACCTTCAAGTTCAAGAAAGTATTTATATTGGATTTATTGCCGTTGGTAAATGATGAGATCAGACTCGAAAATAAAGGAGAGCAGTTAGTTATCCATAACACTTTAATTAAGGTTTATAAAAAAACTCGGGGTAGAAATGGTTTTTGTTCCCGTGCTGCCACCGAAGGAGCGAGTTGATTTTATTTTAGCGAATCTGGAAGTTGCTAATTAATTTGAAAGACTTGTCCTGATTTTGGAATAGCCAGTGCCAGCCAAGGGGCGCTGATCCAAGAGGGCATCGACCTTATTGCTGTTTTATGGGCGCTAACTGCGCTACGAATCAAAGTTCGTTAAAGCCAACTGTATGTTTTCAAAAAGTTGGGGCGACCCACACTCACGTATGGATCGCCCCGCCTAGATTTTGCTTTTACTTATTTGGTTGGAAGTAATACGAAATCAATTCCATGTGCGATTTGCTTATTTCCCTTATTGATATCAACTTGATTTAAGTTAACAAAAGGATTTGCTAGCTTCTTGTTGTAATCATTAAGTGTGATTTTCGTTCCCTTCACGCCAACCTTGATGGTTTTTCCAGCAAGTGCTGTAGTTAGTGTTGCGCCATTGGCCTTTAGAGCCGCTGGTGACAAGATCGCATCGCCCGGAACAACGTGATAAAGCAAAATGCTTTCTACGGTGTCGATTCCAAGACCAGCAACTACCTTAAAGGCTGCGCTTTCAGATTTTGGAGTCTTCTTAGTTAGCGCCTTTACCAACTTCATGAATGCGCCATCAGTTGGAATAAATGCAGTCAAAGCTACATCTCCATCAGTCAACACCTTAACGGCAGAATCTGGCTTTGCGGTTAATACTGCCAATACTGCAGCAGTAAGAATGTCGAAGTTATTGCGGTTCTTATCGTATGAACTCTTTGCAGTAAGAATCGATGCAAGTGACTTTGTGCCGATCTTCAATAGTTGAACAGGAATCAGAACTGAGTCAATTCCATGCGCAATTTGTAGATTGCCCTTGTTTAGATCAACCTGCGACAAGATAACTACTGGATCGGCAGCATAAATATCGTAATCACCGAGAGTGATTACAGTTCCCTTTACTGAAACTGAAATTGTCTTTCCTGTAAGTGCAGTTGTTAGCTTTGCACCATCTGCTTTTAGAGCATCAGGTGAAAGAATCGTTGCACCCGGTACAACGTGATACAGCAGAACTGATTCCACGGTATCGATTCCAAGACCCGCAACTGCAGTGAATGCTGCTTCTTCAGATGCTGGGGCAGTGCCGGTTAGAGCAGTTACGAGATTAATAAACGCACCGTCATTTGGAATAAATGCAGTGAGTGCAACTGAGCCAGTTGTTAATACTTTGACCGCTGAATCTGGCTTGGCGGTCAGAACTGTTAGCACCGCCTTAGTCAAAATGTCATAGTTAGTCTTATCCATATCATATGAATTTTTGGCAGTAAGTACAGCGGCGAGTGAATTAGTACCATCAACCGCGTTTGCTGATGGAGCAGCCACAAAAGCGGTGGCTCCGAGAATTGATGCGGATAACAGACTCACTACCCGTATGCGAATTTGGTTCTTCATTGTTCCTCCAAAATAATGTCAGTGATTTGTAAAGAAAGAAATTACACTTAAGCTGTAAGGGATCTACCGCCCGCCCAATTTTAAATTCACCATTTTGGCGCTGCAACATGAAAGACAAACCCACCGACTTTTCTAAGGTTTGGTGGAAAATTCTCGTTTGGGCTCATTAATTCGCTTTAATCGGTGTCCTTTGGGGGTATTTCCAGCCCGCACTATTACTTTAGGCGAGTGAATGTAAACAGCCAAATTCTTAAGACTCTTGAGTCCGAGTCGATCGAAATTTTCCGAGAAACGGCGGCTACTTTCCGTAAGCCAGTGATGATGTACTCAATCGGAAAAGATTCATCGGTGTTGCTGCATTTGGCGAAAAAGGCATTTTATCCAGCGCCAATTCCATTTCCAATGTTGCATATAGATACCACTTGGAAATTTAAAGAGATGATTTCCTTCCGTGATCGCGTTGCAAAAGAAAGTGGAATTGATTTAGTAGTTCATACAAATCAAGATGGCGTGAAGTCTGGGATTAATCCATTCAATGCCGGCGCATCTGAGTACACCAGAATCATGAAAACAGTTGCGCTGCGTCAAGCTCTCGATGAACATCAATTTGACGCGGCAATCGGTGGTTCTCGTCGCGATGAAGAGAAGAGTCGCGCGAAGGAGAGAATCTTTAGCGTGCGCGATAATGGACATAAATGGGATCCGAGAAATCAACGCCCTGAATTGTGGCGGACTTACAACACTCGATTGTCACCAAAACAAACTATGCGCGTCTTCCCAATCTCAGATTGGACTGAAGTAGACATCTGGCGTTATATCTTGCAAGAAAATATTGAAGTTAACCCGCTCTACTTTGCTAAGGATCGCCCAATGGTCAAGCGCGGAGATCAACTCATCATGGTTGACGACGAACGCTTCCCATTGATTAATGGAGAAGTTCCCGAGTTGCGGCAAGTCAGATTTAGAACACTAGGTTGCTATCCGCTAACTGCAGCGGTGGAATCCACTGCGCTTACTTTGACTGAAGTCGTTGATGAAGTATTTGCAGTAAAGCTCAGTGAACGTGCAACGCGGCTAATTGATGGCGCTAACGAAGATTCCATGGAGAAGAAAAAGACCGAGGGTTACTTCTAATGGAGAGATCAGTAATTCGTTTACTAACTTGCGGAAGCGTTGATGATGGTAAGAGCACTCTTATCGGACGGCTATTGGTAGAGACTGACAGCATTCCGCATGACACTATCGATTCAACTCGCAAAGTAAGGCGAAGCGGTTCAACGATTCCTGCAGGCGAAATTGATTTTAGTTTATTAACCGATGGGTTAGAGGCAGAACGTGAACAGGGAATCACAATTGATGTGGCTTATCGCTCGATGTCGTTACTCGATGGCAAGCGTTTAATTATTTCTGATGCTCCCGGCCACGAGCAATACACCCGCAATATGGTCGTTGCAGCATCGCGTGCCGACATCGCACTTGTTCTTGTAGATGCAACGAAAGGGGTGCGCACCCAAACGCTTCGCCACCTAACTATCTGTTCTTTAATGGGAGTCAGCCGCGTAATCGTTGCGGTAAATAAATTAGATGCGATGGAATTTAGTCAGTCAGTTTATGAAGATATCAAGACGGAAGTGCAGAAAGCTCTAACTCGGATGAATTTAATTGATGTTCTCTTTATCCCAATGAGTGCGCTAGCGGGGGATAACGTAGTTATTGAAAGCATGAATATGCCTTGGTATGACGGGCAAACGCTTCTGCAATCCGTCCAAGAGTGGCGACCACAAGAAGTAGTTGATGTTTCTCCGCGAATGAGAATTCAATTAATTTCACGTGCTGAGAATTTCAGAGGAGTCTCTGGCACCGTTCAATTAGGAAGCTTTAGCGTGGGGGATAGGGTAAAGATTTTCCCTAGCGATCAGCGTGCTGAGATCTCAAAAATTATTTCTTTTCATGAAGAGTTAAAGAGCGCTCAAGATTCAGATGCGGTGACATTCTTATTAGAGCCTGAGGTAGATGCCACGCGTGGCGATCTGATTTCATTAGTTGATGAAGAACTACATCCTTCAAATCGATTTAGCACCGACATTGTTTGGCTAGATGTAGACCCAATGATCCATAGTCGTTCCTATTTGTTGATTTCTGGACCGACTCAAACTCCCGCCGCAATTTCGCGAATTAGCCACAAGATTGATGTAAACACTGGCGCAGAAGCTGCTGCAAAAACGCTCGCGGTTAACGAAATTGGATCAGTTGAAATCGCAACCGATATCCCACTGCCGTTGCTGCCTTACAAGCAGTCACGAGAATTCGGTAATTTCATTCTAGTTGATCGCCTTACATTTAGAACCGTGGCCGCAGGAATGATTCGCCATACATTGCGCCGTGGTGAGAATATTTTCTTTCAACAGTACGAAGTTAATAAGGCAGTCAGGTCAGCACAGAAGAACCAGAAAGCAAAAGTCATTTGGTTAACCGGTCTCTCAGGATCAGGAAAATCAACAATTGCTAACGCGGTTGAAAAAAGAATTTTCGCCCAAGGTCTTCATGGTTATGTTTTAGATGGTGACAACCTGCGCACCAGTTTAAATCAGGATTTAGGTTTTACCACCGAAGATCGAGCTGAGAATGTACGCAGAACTTCTGAAGTTGCAAAATTGTTTGTTGATGCGGGCTTGATCGTGATTGTTGCAATTATTAGCCCATTCGAAGCAGATCGCCAAAGAGCAAAGTCACTCTTTGAAGATGGCGAATTCTTGGAAGTATTTGTCGATACTCCCGTGGAAATTTGTTCTGTGCGCGATCCAAAGGGTCTATACAAGAAGGCCGCTAAGGGCGAGATACCAAACTTCACTGGAGTCGGTCAGGAATATCAACGACCAACAAACGCTGATTTAGTCCTGAATGGTGAAAAAGATATTGATGAGAATGTAAACATAATTTTGGAAAAACTTCTTTGAGTCTTTTACTTTTCGCGCTTGCCGGATCGATCGCACAATTAATTGATGGAACTCTCGGAATGGGCTTTGGCTTAACAAGTTCAACGCTTCTGCTCACACTCGGAACTTCAGCTGCAGTGGCATCGGCTGCAGTGCACTTCGCCGAAATCGGAACGACGTTGGCTTCCGGTGCCTCCCACTGGCAAGTTAAGAATATTGATAAAGGTGTTCTTTTAAAATTGGCTATCCCGGGTGGTATTGGCGCCCTCTTAGGAGCAACATTCCTCTCCTTTATTGATCTATCAACTTCTAAAATTTTCATTTCTACACTTTTGCTTCTCTTAGGTTTCCTCCTGCTCTATCGGAATATTTTTCAATTTGAAGCAGGACAGAATTCAGTTGAGATAAAAAATCCACGATATTTAACTTACCTTGGTTTTACGGGCGGATTTATTGATGCATCTGGCGGCGGCGGCTGGGGGCCGATAGTTACTCCAACTTTAATGAGCACGACGCAGATGGAAACTCGCAAAATTATTGGAACAGTCAGTGCTGCAGAATTTATTGTTGCTGTCTCTGCCAGTGTCGGTTTTCTTCTTAACATCAACCGACTAGATATCGACTGGAACGCTGTCGCTGGATTGGCGATCGGCGGAGTGATTATGGCGCCAATTGCTGCCCGAATAGCCGCAAAAGTTCCACGTAAACAACTTGGTATTGCTGTCGGTTTAATGATTGTGGGGCTAAATGGCTACCGAATTATTCTTGGCTAACCTTAAATTGAGATTCCCTTACTTTCCAAACGCTGAATAATTTTTTTGTAGGTTCTGTTAAAACCTTCAAGATTTTTAACTTCAAGTTCCCAACGACCAGCATTCATTTTCTCTGGGATCACCTCGGTATCTAAGTAATTGCTGATTTTTGGATGATCAACTAAGTCAAGAAATTTGAGAGTTGCATAATAAGATTCATCTCGTTCATTTGAGACCAAGTCTGCTAGCCGAACAGTCAATTGCCTGTTTGCGGGAACTCGTTGCAACGATTTAAACCCATATTCAATCCGCTTCTCCCACCATAAAAGAGCCTCTTCTGGAGAGTTTGGACCCCAACGTTGCTTGGCAACTGAACAAGCCACATCTCTGCCATCGCGAACCATATTGATAAAAAGCGCTTCCGGAAATAACTGGTGGATGTATTTGGCGTTAATGATGTTTGTTGGTGTTGTATCAGCGAAGAGCCGAATCTCAGGTTTATTGATCTGGGCTACCGATAAGGTAAAAAAGAAAGTACGAGCTGCCTGCATTGGATTATCTTTGTAGTCAACTTTGAATACTTCCAAAGCTCCTTGCAAGACTGAGTTTTCAATACCTTGAACCAAACCGCGCGGCTTTCCACTCTTACCAACTTCACTCCACCACTTATTATTAATTCGGTCTGAGAATATTTTAAAATTACTTTTTCCTAAGTATGGCAAGATCTTTCCAGCAATAGCATTTCGCAACTCATTGGCAGATCGCTCTTCACTTAAGGGGCGATTAAAATTAAAATCAATCAGACCTTTTCGGTCAGTTAGATATTTGATTTCACGGGGCATGCTCGTCTGAAACTCTGGATGACGTGCCAATAGATTTCCAATTACCGTAGTGCCACTTCGACCGGTACCGCCGATAAACACTGGCGTAAATGGGGTTTTCACATCTACACCTTAAGAGATGGTTTTCAATTAAAGCCCTCTTGACTCCACTTTGAATCTACGATTCCGAGTATTCACAGAAAGATCACAGACTTGATCAGCAATGCTCTAATTTTGCTCGTCAGCGTGATTAACTTAAGGAGTTACTAACACCCAGGCTTAAGTACTTTGATTAAAGGATGGCGCTGATGCCGAAATTTCGTAGTCTGCAGAACCAACCAACCCCAATTTTTATTGGTGGCACGGGGCGAAGTGGAACGACAATTCTTGGTGATCTATTAAATGAACATTCTTTAATTCAAACAAGTAATCCAACCGAGATAAAGTTTTTCTCAAATAGAGGTGGTTTCCTAGACCTGATCTTTGGATCTATGGAATCGAACGCGGAAGATCGCGCGCCAGTTTCCATTCTTCATTACAGGACTTATCGGAAGCGAAAATCAACTGCCCAGGCACAACGCGAGCGACGCTTCATCGAGTTAGAGGAAAAAATTTGGCAGAAGTGGTGGGAGATCGATGCCGTGGCACCCCATGGACCGGGGTTGCATGTTGGCATCGAGAAGGAAGCCCTCAGAAAACTTCTAAGTTCATATAAAAATAAGTTAATTAAAAATCCGATTCCGGCAGCTACTTCATTTCTAAATGAATTCATTGCAAATCAAAGAGACCACGGGGGCGAAAAGTATTGGGCAGAGACAACACCAATGAATATTTCATACGCCCACCGTCTTATAAAAGTTAGCCCCAACGCACTCTTTATCGTTATGAAACGTGATCCGCGAGATGTGATTGCATCTCTGCTCAAGAAAGACTGGGGACCAACTACCGCTTTGCAAGGAGTGGAGTGGATAGAGAATCGTTTAAAATCAGATCAAGCGGCTCTGCAATCAGTTCCGAAGCATCAGCAATTAACGATTTATTTAGAAGATCTAGTCACAAATAAACCACAAGAGACTTATAGGAAGATTTTGGATTTCCTAAGACTTGAAGATGAAGTTGCTATGCGCAATTTTCATAAGGAAAAGATGACGGCAGATAACGCCTCCACTGGTCGCTGGAAGAGTGAAATATCAACACCAGAATTTGAAGCAGCTATTGATGCGATGGAATCGCGCTTATAAAGAGTTGTCGCTCAATAAATCTGAGTGTTAACTGGGAACATTGGCGCTTTTATTTGTCATTCCCTGAGTTTCCACCCAACCAGCGATTTCAAGATGCGACCGCAAGACCCGCAATTTACCCTTTCCTGGGGCAATTCGATCCCAACGATAAGGAGTAATAAATGAAAACTATGCGTCGCGGTGCAGTAGTTGCATTCGCAATGGCAGCGGCTTTGACCCTGTCAGCGTGCAGCAGCTCAACAGAAGAGACTGCAGTTGAAGAAACACCTGCAGTTGGAACAGTAGTTGATGTAGCAGTTGCGACTGACGGTTTTGCAACATTAGTTGCAGCGCTAACAGCAGCAGGGTTGGTGGACACACTAAACGGTGAAGGTCCATTCACAGTATTTGCACCAACAGATGATGCATTTGCTGCTTTGCCAGCCGGTGTACTCGATGCGCTATTGCTTCCTGAAAACAAAGCGACTCTTGTAAAGATCCTTACCTATCACGTGGTGGCAGGTAAAGTAATGGCAGCAGATGTGACAGATTCAGATGTCGCAACAGTTGAAGGCCAGACTGTAAAGCTTGCAACTATGGGTGGAGTTACCGTTAACGGTGCCAATGTTGTAATCGCAGATGTGATGGCGAGCAACGGAGTAATTCACGCAATTGATGCCGTGATTTTGCCTCCAGATGTGGATGTAGCAGCTCTATTGGGCTAGTAATTAAGAAATAAAATGGTCGTCTCGAAATGAGGCGGCCATTTTACTTTTCCCTAGAAAAAGTCTTCTCGGTGTTTGGATATCACCTTCCGCGATTCGTGCGAGAAAATAGTTTTCTCCAGAAGTACTCCAATCGCACCATAATCCGAGAATTGCGATTTACTTTCACCACAAAATTAGCAGACCTCTGTCGCACTCGGTATTCGTTTCTGGCATTTGGGGTTAAGACACAGCGGCATGTAAATCCTCCAACAGCAGAGGTTAAGTTAATAAACTGGGAAACACTTGCGAGTGGGTTGTGAGGGACTCGAACCCCCGACCCAGGCATTAAGAGTGCCTTGCTCTACCAACTGAGCTAACAAC
>Ga0105055_10002032_pt1 | contig 32107 bp, 18 predicted proteins | sample BON03_FD_78090 | JGI IMG/M metagenome (GOLD analysis project Ga0105055, IMG submission 78090) | Freshwater microbial communities from Lake Bonney liftoff mats and glacier meltwater in Antarctica - BON-03 | ecosystem: Environmental > Aquatic > Freshwater > Ice > Glacier meltwater | place: Lake... | reverse complement strand
GTTCCGGGTCGATCGCGAGCCACTGCTCGGCGGCCGCGCGCGCGGCCGCGATTGGTGGCGGGGGCGTCGTCGTCGCTGCCATCGCGCGCAGGGCACGGGGCGTGCGCGGGCGTGGCAGCGGCGGGGGCTGGCGCTGCGTCGGCGTCGGCGTCCCGCGCGGCGTCCGCGGCGTTGGCGCGGCGTCGGCGACGACGACGAGGGCGCGCCGCCGAGGGCGTTGGGTGTTGTTGTTGGTGATGCGGTGAAGGTGGTGACGGTGTTGCGACGACGGCAGAGGCAATGAGTTCGCGACAATGGGCATCACGTCCTGTGCGTCGTCGTCGTCGTTTGGCCACGTTTCGGGGTGTCGTGACTGATTGATCGAGGGGGCGGTTGCTGTTCGTTTCCCGCACGCGCTTGTACAATCGCGATCCCCCAAGGAGGTGTTATGATCCGAGATCGCGTGTTGGCGGTCGTGCCTTTTGCCAGTATTGGCGGAGTGGAAGTTTGCTTGCGTGTGCGGGAGGGAGCGGAAGCAAGGAAGAGCAGAGAGGGGAGGAGGAGGGGGGGGAGAGGCAGCCGACAAAGGACCTCTCCCCCTCTGCAACCCTCCACCTTCCTCTCTCATTTCACGCGTCAAACCAGACGAGGTACGCTTGAGCTCGCCCCTTGCATCCTCTTCAAGCAGCACCCGCGCTCGAACCAAGGAACCCGCGCCGCCGATCCAAAAAGAGAGAGAGAGACTGCTGTGATGTTCGAGGAGTGCGCGCGCGGCGGGCGCTCCGGTCGGCGAACGCGGGCGCTTCGCGTCCCGCGGATGCCGCGGATCGGCCGCTTTGGCCGGCAGTGGGCGCCTGCCGGCGGGTCCGCTCGCCGCGGCGTGTGTGGAAGGAGAAAGGCGCTCGCTCGACCATCAGCAGCCGTCCCTTGCCCCTCTCTCTCTCTCGCGCCCTCCAACTCTCTCCATCCGGCGGCCGGCGACGCCGCCGTTTGCACGATACAGCACGAGGCGTGGATCCGTCCGATCTTTCTCATTGTCGGACGGAGGCGCGGCCTCGTCGCAAAACGGGGGACGATCGCCGCGGGGCGAGAGCCCCCACAGCTGCAGCCCTCTCCTCCCTCCTTCTTTTCTCGCCGCCGCCCTCACCCGATCGCCCCCCTCTCCTCCAACCACCAACACCACCACCAACAGTGTCACTGAGCTGCTACCAAACAAACAGCAGTCATGGGGAAGTGCGGCAAGGGTACCGGCTCGTTCGGTGAGTATGAGACGCAAGGGGGGCAAACCAACGCCTCGAGGCGGCGTCGACGCCGATGTTTGCCGCCGCTTGCCCGCTCTCTCTCTCTCACGCCGTTTCCCCCCTAACCCTAAACCCCCCCAACCAAAAACACGCAGGTCGCCGCAACGACAAGACCCACACGCTCTGCCGCCGCTGCGGCCGCCGCTCGTACCACGTGCAGAAGACCACCTGCTCGTCGTGCGGCTACCCGGCTGCGCGCAAGCGCACCTACCAGTGGGGCCAAAAGTCGATCAAGCGCCGGACCACGGGCACGGGCCGGATGCGCCACATGAAGGACCTGCCGCGGCGGTTCAAGAACGGGTTCCGCGAGGGGCAGGTGGCGACGCCGCGCGTGGCGGGTGCGGAGGTTTGAAAAGGGAGGAGGGGTTGCTCTTCATGCCGGTGGATTTGTGATCGGGGCGTGGGGGGCAAAAATAGAGCGCGTCTCTCTCTCGCTCTCTTTTTTCCCCTCGCTCCCCGGCGCTTCCCCCCGCCCCCCCTCTTCTTTTGCCGGATCACGGGGGATCGATTCACCTTGTGTGTTACGAATATCGAAGGAAGGCAGGTGCTTTCCAGCAGAGTTTCCGGGCGCGCCTCGGCCCTCTTGGGCAGAAAATCGAGTCGGGGGGTTCAAACCGTCGCCGCGCGGGTACCCGCCGTTCTTTTCTGCGTACCCTGCCGTAATTTTTTGCTCGCCTCCTGCTTGAACGCGCCCGCACGCGCGCCAGGAACGCCCACGCGCTTCAAAGACCAAGCACCCAACAAGCGCCCGACGTTTTCATTGCATCTCCCTACCCCAAACTCCCGCCGCCGACAAAAAAAGCGGCAAAACTTTCGTTCGCGCCGCCGAGGTTTCTTGTGGAAAATCCCCTTTGCAAGTAACAGGATCATGGTGGTGCGCGGCTGGGACGCGATGAGGGCGACGCGCGGCCTAGCGACCGACGAGTGGGACGGCACGCAGGCGCCTCCGCGGCCGCCGACGCCGCCGCCCGAGTGGGTAGCGCTTCAGGCGGACGCGCCGCTGTCCGCGGGGGCGCCGGCCGCCAACACGATCGCCACGCCCGCCTGCCGCGGGGACGCGGACATGGCCGACGGCGCAGACGCCTTGTGCACGTTCGACCAGCGCATGTCCGCCTTCCTCGCCTCCGCGGCCGCCTACACGCCGCGGTGGGTCCCGGCGCCGGGCGGGCGGCCTGGGGAGTGCGTGCTGGCGCCGGACGACCCGCTCGTGCCGGGCGGCGGCCTGGAGGCGGCCGAGGCCGTGCACTTCTTCCTGGGCAGCGAGACGGTCGCGTCGGCGATGGTGCTCGCGCGCATCGTGCCGGGGGTGCTCGGCCCGACGCGCGACAGCGCGGTCGGCGTGGGCATGGCGGCAGCAGAGTGGGAGTGGGCCGTGTGGGGGCGCGCGGGCGCGGCGGCGGCTGGGGCGTCAGCGGCGGCGGCTGGGGCGTCGGCGGCTCCGCCGGCGGCGGCGCCGCCGGGTCCCGCGAGCTGGGACGGCGCCGAGCGAGCGCTGGGCGCCAAGGTGGGCCTGCGCAGCCTCGGCCGCCTGCAGACCCGCCCGCCCGCCGACCTCTCCGAGGACTGGGCGCCCACGCTCCTCTACTCGGCCGGTTTCATCGCGCCGGACGAGCCCGACGACGCGGCCAGGGCGCGGCTGGCGGCCGCCGCCGCGGCGGTGCGCTCGGCCGCCATCCGGCTGGTCGGGTGGAGGCGCGCGCTGGAGGGCCGCGCCCCGGCGGGCGCGGTCGACGCGGCGGGGCTGGCGGTCCAGCAAGCCGTCCACCACGGCTGGCTGGGGCTGGAGGTCGCGCGGCAGGCGCTCGGGGCCGCCAGCGGCCCGCGCCAGGTCGCGACCACGCTCATCCGGCTGGGCGCGCCCTGGGCGGAGGATGAGGAGGATCGCGGTGATTGACGGCAAACAAGGGGGGCGTGATCGGCCGCGCGACGGCGTGGCAAAGAGGGCGCAAGAGCGAGCGCGTCGCGCGTCGCGCTCTTTTCCCCTAGCTCCTATTTCGGCGCCCCCCCGGCGCGCCCCCCGCTCCCTCCGACTCTCCTTATGCCGGATCACGGGGGATCGATCCAAATCGTGTGTTTTACGAATCTCAAAGGGAAGATTGATGTACAAGTACTCTCTAGCCGACCTGCGGGCGCGCCTGGACGACGAAAATGCGACGGCGACGCCCCCCACGACTTGCCTCTGCCCCCCCTTCCTCCTCCTCCCCCTCGTCCACCACCACGCCCTCGACGTCCTGCGCCGCCGCCGCCCCGCCGCCCGAGCGCGCGAGCGCGTCCTCGACCGCCAGCGACGCGGCCGCCGCGTCCCACAGCAGCGCGCGCGCGGCAGAAAGGCCGTCGTCGTCGTTGTCGATGCCGTCGCTGCTGGTGTCGCCGCCGCCGCCAAACAGCAACGACAGCAGACCAGGCGCGTCGCCCGCCGCGCTCGGATCGAGAAAGAGCGCGGGCGTCGCCGGGCGCGAGGGGTGGCTGTCGAAGAGGCCGGCGCCCGGAAAGTCCGGCAGGTCCTCGGCGTTGCTGTCCGACCGCGCCATGACCACCGCGGCCGCCTGCCCCGCGAGCTCGAGCGCCTCGTCGTCTTCCTCGCTCGCGCGCCCGCGGGCGGGCGGCGCCAGGCCGGGCGGCAGCAGCACGACCGACTTGCTCGGGACGGACAGCACGCGCACGCAGCGCGCCAGCTCGCGCGCCGACGCGGGGGCCGGGGGCGCCGACGGGCCGCCCAGCCCCGCCGCCCGCAGCGCCGAGCGCAGCACGACCCCACCCAGCGCGCGCCCCGGGTGCGCGCCCACTAGAGTTTCCCCCAGCCCCTGGACGACCTCGACGTACACGCCGCCCTCCGCCTCCTCCTCCAGCTCCTGGCCGCCAGCGCCATCGCCGCCAACGCTGCCGCCGCTGCTGTCGCTGCCGCCGCGCGGGGGCGCCGCCTCGCTTCCTCCGGCCCCTCCCATCATCCCAACGGGCGAGCGCGTGTGCGCCACAAAGGCAAAGCTCGCGGGCAGCAGCGGCTGCAGCAGCACGGCCATGCGCAGCGAGGCGCGAGGGATGCCCGCGTTGCGCATAGCCACGGCGGCGCGCTCGTTGAACTGCGACGCCCAGACGCGCCGGACGGCGGGCCAGGCGGCGGCCCACGTGGCGTCGCCCGCGGCGGCCGCCCACGAGGGAGGAGCCGCCGCGGGGCTGTCGTCCGGGGCTGTGTCGTCGCTGCCCGAGCCGGCCCCGCCCCCGGCGCCGCCGCCCTGCCCCGACCGGAGACGCCGCTGCTCGCGCCGGCGTGAGACGAGCTCCTCCCACGCGGCGTCCGCCACGGCCGACGAAAAGGCGCGCGCCAGCGCCTCGGGCGGCCGCATGCGCAGCACGGCCCCGCGCGCCAGGGCCAGGGCGGCGGCGGCGGCCGCCGCGTCCCCGGCCTCCATGGCCGCCTCTGCCACCGCGGCGAGGTCGCGTAGCGCCTCGGCCACCGGGATGTTGTCGGGCGCGTCGGCGACGAGGGCGAGCTCGAACGAGCCCGCCGGCAGCGCCAGCGACCAGGGCGGCAGGCCGACCCAGGCAGGCAGGGAGGCGCTCTGGGACAGAGCGGCGCTGTTTAGCGCCTTGGCGCCCACCAGCCCGGGGAGGAAGTCGCGCGCGACGAGGAGCGACAAGTGCGTCGGCTGGGGCGACGACGGGGGGTCAAGGAGGGACGGAGCGGAGGGCGAGGAAGAGGAGGCAGGAAGAGGGCCCGGCGAGGAGGGCACGCGGCCCGCCCCGAGGGACGCCGCCCCGGCCCGCTCGGCGTCGGTGGCCGCGCGCACGCCCACCCCGTCGTCGCCGGCGAGCTCGACCACCACAAACGGCTGCTGCTGGTGCTGGACCTGCTGGTGCTGCTGCGGCTGCTGCTCGGGCGGTTGCTGCTGCTGCGATGCGCCGAGAATGACGGCGTCGATCGCTGCGAGCGCCTTGGCGGCCGCGTCGCCGTCCAGGCAGCACGCGAGCACGGCGCCCGAGCCGCGCGCGCGGATCGCCGCGTGGCACAGAACGTCGAGCCCGCCCCAGGAATGAGACGGGGGAGCAGACGGCGCCGCCCCCCCGGCCGTCCCTTCGCCAGCCGCCGCCGCCGCTGCCGCATCAGCCACCACTACCAGCACCGCCACCACGCCGCGCGGCACGTCCTCCTCCCCGCGCACGGGCGAGCCCACCACCAGGACCGTCGGCTCCGCGTACGACGCGTGCTGCACGTCCGCCAGGCTGCGCGCGCGCGCGAGCTGGCCCGCGACGACGACGCCCGCGGGCCCGCGGCTGACGACCTGCCACCCGCCGCGCTGGCCGGCGGCCGCGCGCGCGAGCGGCTCGAGGACGGCCAGCAGCTGCGCGAGCGTGCTCGCGGCGGTCCCGCGCACGACCTCCTCGCCAAACGCGGCCACGGCCTGCTCCGGCACCTGCGGCAGCGCGCGGCCGATGGCCTCGGCAGAGGGGCCGAGCCACGCCTGGAGCGCCGCGGCCCCGTCCGCGACGACTCGCCGCGCCCGCTCAAGCGCCGCGACGGCGTGGAGGGCGCGGGCGTTGGAGCGCGAGGACGAGGAGGAGGCAAAGGAGAGGGACGACGGCCGGGGAAGGGCGCGGATCGCGTGCAGGTGGCGCAGGCAGAGGGCGACCTCGTCGTGGTGAGAGCGGTGAGAGTGGTGGCGGTGGTGGCGGTCAGAAGGGGCCGCCGACTGCCCCCCTTCCTCGGCGGGCGCGGGAGCCCAGTCGGCGGCGGCGGCGGCCAGGGACGCGTGGAGCGCGGCGGCCGAGGCGTCCGAGAGAGTGGCGGGCGGCGCCGAGCTGAGCGCCGCGTTTTCGAGCGCCGGCGAGACCACATCCAGCAGCCACCCGATGGGATCGTCCTCCTCTTGCTGCTCGGGGCCGCCGGCCGCCGCCAGGCCCATGGCCGCGGCCGCGTCCATCGCCGCGCGCCTGACGTGCTGCAGCCCCGCCTCGAGCGCCGTGCGCGCGGCCAGGTCGAGCGCCTGGTCCAAGAACACCACCGCCGGCGGCGGCGGCGGCGCGCCCGGCGAGAGCAGGAGGTGCGGCGCGAGCAGCAGCCGCGCCTCGACGGCCTGCTCGGCCACGCGCGCGTGCGCGCGCGCGAGCGCGGCAGCACCGCTGGCGTCGGCCGCCACCGCCGCGACAAGGGCGGCGGCGCCAGCCCCGGGGGGCGCCAGCGCCGCCTGCGCCGCCAGCACGGCGTCGACGGCCGCCCGCAGGCGCGCCCCGGCTCGGCCGTCGCCGACGCCGGGGACCGCGGGGACGACGATCCTGCGCCCCTTCCGGCCCGGCAGCTCAAACCCGACGACGGCCTGCACGGCGCCCGTCAGGTCGCCGCCGCCGTGGACGGCCGTGAGCGTGCGCAGGTAGGCGCGGAGGTCGGCCGCCAGCGAGGCGTTGGTGTCGCCGCCGCCGCCACCGCCGCCGCCATGCGCTTGCTCGGGCGCGAGCGTCGGCTCGTTCGTGATGGCGCGGTCAAACGACGCGAGGCGCGCGCGTGTCAGCCCCTCCTCGCCCAGGACGCGCCAGTAGGCGTCCGCGGCGCCGCCGGCCTCGACAAAGGCGATCAGCGCGCGGCAGATCGACACGTCGTCGGGCGACGAGTTGTTGTGCAGCTTCTGGTGCCACTGCTCCCACATGCTGCCGCGGCAGCGCGGGTGGGCCTGCTGGATCGAGAGGATCTCGTCGCGCACGCGCTGCCCGAGCGACGCGCCGTGGCTGTCCTCGCCGCCGCCCGACTCGCTGCCGCCGCCGCGGCCCACGGCCGGGAGCGCGACGCCGAGCAGCGCCGAGCGGAGCCAGGGGTGGCGCGCGTGCCAGACGAGGAGGCGCTCGACCAGCGCGTCCTGGGCGGCGGCGATCTCGCGCGGCTTGACGTTGTAGTTTTTGTTCTGTTGTTTTTTTGTTTGTGCAAAAGGGGGGGCAACGGGGGAGCGGGGGCTTTGTGAGCGGTGGCGACGGCGGCGGCAGTCGCAAATCAAACGCTCCGCTCTTTGGCAAAGAGCACTCGAAGCCGCCCGAACAAAAAAAAAGCGCACCCAAACCAGATGCCGCGCCGCGCTGTAGCGCAGCCACGCTGCCACCGCCAGCGCCGCGCGCGGGCCGTCGCTCCCGCGCTCGCGCTCGGCGTCCGAAAGCAGCCGGTGGGCCGCGCGAAAGCGGTGCATCAGCGACCGCTCGGCGTCGGGCTCCTCGCTGCGAATGCGCGCGACGGCCCAGTCGCAGGCGGCGACGGGCGCCGACTCGGGACTGCCGCTGCCACCGCCGCCGCTGCCGCCGCGAGAGGGCGGCGGGACCGGCGAGGAGCCGCGCACCAGAGCGGCCAGGAGTAGGGGCTCGGGCGGGCGCGCGGCGAGCGCCGCGAGCACGCGCGCGGCGCGGTCGTCGTCGCTGCTGCTGCTGCTGCTGCTGCTGTAGGCGCCGCCGCCGCCGACCGTGAAAGGGGGGGCCATGGCAGGCGTCGGGGCGAGACGAGGAGGCGAGGAGGCAGCGGCAGCGGGCGGCGGCGGGAGAGCAGGGGCGGCGGCCGGCGGCGCCTGGGCTGGTGCTGGTGCTGCTGCTGCGGCTGGGGCAGCTTGAGGCGCGGGCGGGGCCGCCGTGCCCACGTAGGCACGGATCGCCGCCGCCGCCGCCGCCGCGACCGCGTCGGCCGGGTCGAGCGGCCGCAGCAGCGGGGTTGGCGCCGGCGCGCCGGATTGGCGCCGGCGCCTGCGCTGAGCGGGCGCGGTCGCTGGTGCCGCGACCGCCGATGCTGGTGCTGCAACCGCCTCGGCTGGGCTCGGGGCCGCCGGGAGGTGCGCCCCCGGACAAGGCTCCACCGCCGCCGCTGGTGCGGTCGCTGCTGCTTTTGTTGTCGCTGCTACTGCTGGTGCGGCGGCCGCCGCCGCCGCCGCCGCTGCCGCCGCCGCCGCTGCCGCAACAGCCGCGACCGCTGCTTGCGATGCTGCTGCTGCTGCTGCTGTTTGGGAGGCAGCGGCGGCGGCGGCGACGGCCGCCGCCGCCGCCCGCTCCTGCTCCCCCATTTGCGTCGCCGTCGCCCCTTTTTCGTGCCCCAAGCCCGACCCGGCACCACCGCCGCCGCTGTCGTCGCCGGCTCCCCCCCCGGCCAGGTCCCCGCCCCACTCCTCGACGCCCGCGAGCTGCGCAAACGCGGCGGTCGGCAGGAAAAAGCTGCCGCCCCGCGTGCCGGCGCACGCGTCCAGCCCGTCGTACGACAGCCACATGCGCGACGCCGTCTTGAGCACGAACGCGAGGCCGCCGCGCCGCAGCGCCGCGTTGCCGACGCCCCCGCCCAGCGGCAGGCGCAGCAGCAGGGCGTGGACACGCCCGCCCGCGTTCGCGGCGGGCACGCCCAGCGGGGGGGCCCCCCCGCCGCCGCCGCGGCCGCCGCGCCGCACCTTGCCCGACTCGATGCCCACGTTGCAGGGCGGCGGGGTCACGATGGAGAAGGTGATCTCGGCGGCGCCGTCGCCGGCGTCCCAAGAGCGCGCCCCCGGGTCGAGCGGCGTGGAGAAGGCCCGTGGCGCGTACAGCTGCGGCGGCGGCGGCTGGCGGCCGTCGCCCACAGAGCACTCGGCCTCGGCGCCGCCGCTGCCCTCGCCCTCGCTGTCATCGTCGTCCGGGCACTCGAGTAGCATGGGCGCGCCCGGCCGCTCCGCCGCGCCCCACCGCAGCACCAGCGCATCGGGCTGCGGCTCGCCGTTGTGCGCGAGCGCGTCCTCGCTGACGGCAAGCGACACGCCGAGCACGGGGCCTTCGCCGGCCTCGCCGCCCTCGCCGCCGCCCCCCCTCTTTCGCCCTTGGCCGTCGCCGCCGCCGCCGGCCGCGGCCATGACGACGCACGAGCAGGCCAGCGGCGCGTCGGTGCCCGAGACGGCCAGCTCAAACGTGAAGACGTTTGGGGGCACCACCCCTCCTCCGCCCCCGCTGGCCTGCGCCTCGTGCAGCAGCGCCCACTGGCGCACGCGCTCCTCGGCGACGGCCGCGGCGCGCGCCCCGAGCGGCGTATAGACGGGCGGCATCGGCTCCAAGAGCGGCGGCAGCTCTTGCGGGGGGCCGGGCGGCGGCGAGGAGAGCGACGAGTGCGGCGCAGAAGAGGGAAGGGCGCGCGCCGGTGCAACGCCAACGCCCGGGCGCCAACGCCCCCCGGGCGCCGATCGGCGGTGGCGGCGGCCGGTGTGGTGCGCCGGCAGCTGTGGGGGTGGCGCTGGGCGGGCCGCCGACGCCGCCTGGGGGCGCCGCGCGACGTCCGGTCCGACAGTCCGGTGCGACATGATCGGGTGGTGATCGTGGTGGTGATGATGATGATGATCGGGGCGTTTCAAAGGCGTTTCAGGGCGCTGTCGTTAAAATGCAAGAATTTGTAATCGGCTGTGGGGAACGCCGAAAGGCGTTTGTTCCCCGTCAGAAACAGAATAGGAAAGAGCGACTGTGCGGATGCCTGCTTTTTGACGGAACAGGTCCCGCCGCCGCGTCTTATCTTATCGTGACTAGTGGGTGCGTTGTTCCATCGCCTTCACCTCTCGAGGCCCCCCCCATTTTTCCCTTCTCCTCCTTCCGCCCCTCACCTCCTCTCCTCTCTCTCTTCTTCTTTCGCTCCTCCTCCCTCCCTGTCCTCGGCCCTTTGCGCCTCTCACGCACTGTGACGTCCCCCACACCCGATCATCTCCTTCACGACAACCCCCCCACTGCCAGATCAGCAAAAACAGCTCTCTCTCTCTCTCTCCCAAATGCTTCACCAGCCAGCGGCCGCGGCCGCGGCCGCTGCGATAACGGGGCACCAGCACCGCTGGGCATCGTCGGCGAGGCGACCGCCCAGCGCGCTGCTGCCGCGCCGCGACGGCCGCTCCGCACCCCGCCGCCTCGGCACCGCCACCCTTCCCGCCGCCGCCGCCTCTGCCGCCGCCTCTGCCGCCGCCGCCGTCGCGCCTGCCGCCGCCGCCTCGGCCGCCGCCTCGGCCGCCGCCTCGGCGCTCGCCTCGCTCGCCGCCTGCTCCGCCCTCGCGCAGATCGTCGAGCGCCGCACCGCCTGGGGCCGCGCCGTCTCCTTCCCCCTGCTCGCGATGGGCGGCGGCGCCGCCCTCGCCGCCACGGGCGCGCTGCCGGGCGCCGCCGTCGCCGCCGCAGAGTCGACCTGGTCGGCGCTCGCGCCGTGCGCGGCGGCGCTTTTCACGCTCGAGCACGACCCCGTCGAGCTCCTGACGACGGGCGGCCCCGTGCTCGCGGGGCTCCTGCTGGGCGCCGCCGCGATGGTGGCCGGCGCGCTCGTCGCGTGGCAGGCCGTCGGCCCCTGGCTGTCGTCGGCGCTCGGCGCGGCGCTGCTGCCGGCCGCCGCCGCCTCTGCCGCCTCCGCCTCTTCCGCCGCCAACGCTGCCGCGGCCACGTCTGCCGGCCACGCGGCCGCGGTCAAGGCGGCCGCGTGCCTGTGCGCCTCCTACGTCGGCGGCTCGGCCAACTTTGCGGCGGTCGCCACCGCCGTCGGCCTCGCCCCCGCCACGGTGCCGATCCTTGCCGCCGCCGACAACGCCACGATGGCCCCCCTGCTGGCTGCGCTGACGGCGTGCCCGGCGCCGGCCGACGCGTCCGCGCGCGACCAGGCCGAGTGCGGCGCGGCCGCGGCCCTGGCCGCGGCGGCAGCGGCCGCGGCCGTGTCGGTCGAGGCGACGGCCAACGCGGCGACCAAGCAGCACGAGGACGACGAGGAGCGGCTGCAGCAGCAGCAGCAGCAAAGGTTGGGCCAAGGCGGCAGCGCGGCGGCAGCGACAATAGCCACATCAATAGCAGCCCTAGCGGCAGCAGCACAACCAGCACCAGCACCAGCGACGCCGAGCGGCAGGGGCACCCGCAGCCGCCGCCGCGCCGCGCCCCCGAGCTTGCCGCCGGCCGGCCCGCTTGCGCGCGACGGCGCGCCGCTGCTGACGGACGAGTCCGCGAGCATGAGCTTCCAGGCGGCCGTCGCCGCGGCCAACACGCCCAGCAGCAGGCCGCCGCTCAGCCTGCTCGCCGCCGCGCCCGCGACGCTCGAGGGGGCCGGCGCCGCCGCGGCGGCGGCCGCCGCCGCCGCCGCCGCCGCCGCCGAGCGCGCCGTGGCGGCCGCGGCGTCGCTGCCGCCCATCGCGCTCGACGGCACGCCCACGCTGAGCGAGCCCGCCGCCGACAGCTTCCGGACGGCCGTCGCCACCGCCAGCGCGCGCGGCAGCAAGGTCTCCCCCGTCTCTGCGCTGGCCGCGGGCCCCGCCGTGCCCCTCATGCCCCCGGGCTCGTCCCCCTTCTTCCTCGAGCCAGGCGGCGGCACGAGCCTGAGCAGCGCCGGCAGCGGCGACGACGACTCGTGGCCCGCCGACGGCCTGTCCTGCATGATCCTGCCGCCGCGCCTTAGCGCGGGCGACGTGGCCGAGCGCCTGGCCGCCAAGCGCGGCGGCGAGCGGCGGCAGCAGCAGCGCGCGGCGGCGGCGGCGGCGGCGGCGGCGGCGGCGGCGGCTGAAGCGGCGGCCGACGCGGCCGACGCGGCGTCCTCGGCCTCGGCCTCGCGGGCGTCGTTCGCGGCGGCGGCGGTGGCCGTGCGCCGCGGCGGCGGCAGCCCGGGCGGCGGCGGCGGCGGGTCGATGGACGGCGGCGACAGCAGCAGCGACTCGGACGCGCCCCCGGTCCCCGCGGCCGAGGCCAAGAAGCAGCAGAAGGAGCAGCAGAAGCGCCACCGCAAGGAGCTCGCCAACGCCAAGGCGGTCGCCGTCATGGCAGCCGACGCGGCCGCCGAGGCCGCCGCCGCCGCCGCCGCCGCCGTGCGCGAGTCCGTGTCGGCCTCGTCGCGCTCGCGCCTGCAGGCCGTGACGGCCGAGTCGCTGGCGCTGTCGGTCGCCGCGGCCGTCGGCGCCTGCTCCCTCGGCAGCGCCTGCGCGCGCGCCGCGGGCGCGCCGGGCCTCGGCCTCGCGTTTGCGTCGCTGTTTGCGCTCGTGGTCGCCGCGGGCGGCGCACGCGCCGCGCGCGGCGCGGCCGCCGACCCGTCCCTGCCGGCCAGCGACGCGGCGGCCATGTCGCCCGAGGCCGCCGCCGCCGCCGCCGCCCGGGCAGTCGCCCTCGGCTTTGCGCCGCGCCCCTTTGCGGGCGCGTCGGCCCTCGGCACGGCCGCGATCGGCGTGTTTTTCGCCGGCATTGGCGCGTCAGCGGGCGCGGCGCTCACGGCTGCGGCAGGGGGCGCTGGCGGCGGCGGGCTGGCCGGCGCGCTCGCGCCCACGGCCGCCTTCGTGCTCGTGATGGTGTCCGTCCACTGGCTGGCGCTCGCGACCGTCGGCCGGGGCCTGCTGCGCCTGCCCGCGCGCGCGCTGCTGGTCGCCAGCAATGCGCTGGTCGGCGGGCCAGCCACGGCGGCGGGCATGGCGGGCGCCCGCGGCTGGTCCGACCTGGTGCAGCCGGCGCTGCTCTGCGGCGCGGCCGGCTACGGCCTGGGCACGACGGCGGGCCTGGCCGTGGCGGCGATTCTTGGGGCTTGAGGATGGAATTATGGATCAGTGTACTTCACTAGAGATGCGTTGGAACGATCCGGAATTGGGTTTTACAGGCCTCTTTTGGAACCGTCCGGAAAGTGCTCTGGGCAACTTGGGGATGGGGCGGTAGAAGCGTTCTTTCTGGGCGAGCGAGCAAGCGAGAGAGACGAGCGGCGAGCGGCGACCGGCGAGAGAAGGCAAATGGATCGCCCACACGCGCCACGCACAACACCACACCGTTCAGCTGATTGATATTCCTCGACACGTTTCACCGCTTCGCCCCTGTTTTCACACGCTTGAGTGAGAGAGGCGCGCGCGCGCGCGCGGACAGAACTCGCCGCCCCTGCAATCCTCTCTCCCCGAACGCCAAAAGAGACACGCGCGGGACACACACTGACAGAGAGACAAGCGCGACGCGCGGAGCAAGCATGGCGGAAGCGCAGCCGAAGCCTCGCGCGCCGGTGCGCCTGCTCCTTGCCGGGCCCACGCGCGGCAACTTTGGCGCGCTGCTCAGGCGGGTCTCGGCCGTCGCGACCAAGGCCGGGTCCGGCGGCGACGGGCGGCCCGCGTTTGACGCGCTGCTTTGCGTGGGCGAGTTTTTTGCGCCGGGCGGCGACGGCGAGGCAGGCGCCGCCGCCGGACCCGACGCAGAACAGGAGGCCGGCGTCATCCCTGCCCTGCTGCAGGCCCTGCTGGGCCTGCAGCAAGTGCAGCAGCAGCAGCAGCAGCCTGGCGACGTTGCCGGCGACGCCGCGGACGCCACCGCCACAGCAAATGCCGCCGCCGCCGCCGCCGCCGACCCGCTGCCGCCCAACCTGCCGCCCATCATCGCCTTTTGCTCGCCTCCCACGGGCCGGGGCGCCGCCGCCACGCTGGCGGCCATCGAGGCCGCGGGCCCGTCCTCGCGCCTGCGGTACCTGGGCGCGGGCGCGGGCGGCGGCGTCGCGGACGTTGCGGGGCTTTCGCTCGCCTTTTTGTCGCGATCCGGCGCCCCCGCCGGCGGCGCCACGGGCGCGGGCGCGGTCGCGGCGGACGACGCTGCGGCGGCGGCGGCGGCCGCGGCGAATGCTGCCGTCGAGGCCCACGAGGGCGAGGTGGACCTGCTGCTGACGTGCGAGTGGCCCGCGGGTGTGCTGGCGGGCCTGCCGCCGCCGGCCGGCGGCCCCCCTGCTGCTGCCCCTCTTGCCCGCAGCGACGGCGGCGGCGGCGCGCCTGCCGCCCCCGCGCCCGCCGCCGCCGTCCCCGGCGACCTCCCCCCGGCCGTCGTCGCCGCCGCCGAGGCCGCGTTGCGCGGCACGGGCCCCGCCGTCGGCGCCGCGGGCCCCTCGGGGCTCGCCGACCTCGCCCGCCCGCGCTACCACGTCGTGCCCGGCGACGCCGCCGCGCTGCGCCTGGCCGCGCCCGTGGGCGGCGGCGACGCGGCCGCGGCCGCCGCGCGCGGCCTCTGGTACGCGCGCCCGCCCTACGTCTCGCGCGACCTCGGCGCGGGCGCCCGCGCGACGCGCTTCCTGGCCCTCGCGCCCGTCGGCAACCCGGCCAAGGCCAAGTTCTTGCACGCGCTCGCGCTGGTGCCGGCGAGCGCGCTGCCGCCCGAGCAGCTGGCGGCCGTGCCCGACGGGGCCACGCCCTCCCCCTACGAGCTCCTGCGCCCGCACCCGCAGCAGCCGTTCGAGCAGCAGCAGAGGGGGACCAAGAGGCCGGCCGGCGACGCGGCGCACGCGGCGGCGGGCGAGGCCGACGGGAGCGCGTGGCGCTGGCAGCAGCGCGGCATCGGCGGCGCGGGCGCCGGCAACAACAACAGCAACAGCAACAGCAACAAGCGCCCGTGCCTGCCCGGCGACGGCCTCGCGACGGGCGGCGGGCCGGTCGTGCCCTGGGGCGCCGCGGGCGTCGCCAAGGACCCGGCGCGCACGGTGTTTGTGCGCAACCTGCCCTCCTCGGGCGTCACGTACGCGCACGTCGAGGCGTTTTTCGCGTCGGGCACGGGCGTGGCCGTCGAGGACATCCGGCGCTTCTTGCAGCCGCAGCATCAGGGGGGGTTTGGGGGTGGGGGCGGGGCTGGGGGCGGCGACGCGCCCGCGCGCCTGCACAGCTGGGCGCACGTGCAGATGGCGACGCGCGAGGGCGCCGAGGCGGCGCTCGCGCTGGCCGGGCAGCAGCTGGGCGGGCGCCAGGTGGGCGTCGAGCCGGCCAACCAGCCGCGCGAGCCGCGCGAGCCGCGCGAGCCGCCGCGGCCGCCCCGCCAGCTGCAGCAGGGCCAGCAGCAGCAGGACCAGCAACAGGGCCAGCCGCCTCACCACCGCCACCAGCACCAGCACCAGCACCAGCAGCAGCGGCCGCCCGCCGGCCAGCCCGTCGTCGACTGCTGGTTCTGCCTGTCCTCGGACCGCGCCGACCCGTCGCTCGTCGCCAGCGTCGGCGAGGAGGTCTACGTCGCGCTCGACAAGGGGCCGGTGGCCCCCCTGCTGGGCGACCACGCCCTGGTCGTGCCGATCGAGCACTACGCGTCGCTGGCAAGCATGCCGCCGGCCGCCGCAGCAGAGGCCGCGCGGTTCCTCGGCGCGCTGCGGCGGCGCGCCGAATCGCTCGGGGGCCAGCAGCAGCAGCAGCAAGAGCAGCAGCGGGAGCAGCAGCAAGGCGGAGGCGAAGGCAACGGCGCCGGCAACAACGACGACACTGGCCGCAGCGCGCGCGTGCTCGTCGGATTCGAGCGCTTTGTCACGCTGCGCGGGCGCGGCGGCAACCACTGCCACGTCAACGCGGTGAGCGTGCCGCGCGCGCGCGCGGCGGGCGCGGCCGAGGTGTTCATGGCGCTGGCGGAGCAGATGGGCCTGCCGCGCGAGACGCCCGCGCCGCCCGAGGCTGCCCCTGCACCTGCTCCTGCGCCAGCTGCTGCTGCTCCGGCCGGCGGCGGCGGCGGCGGCGCGGACGACGCGACGGCCGAGGCAGGCAGCGCCGGGGGCGCCGCCGCCGCCGAGGTCCGGGCGGCCGCGCCTCTGGCCAACGGCGCCCACAAGGACGCGCAGCCGATGGAGGAGCTGGTCGCTGCTCCTGCCGCTCCTGCTGCTGCTGCGGGCGACGCGTCCGGCGGCGGCGACGCACCTCCTCCGCCTGTCAGCCCCCCGCCGCCGCCGCTTGCGGCCGCCGCCGCCGCCGCCGCCGCCGCCGCCGCCCCGGCGCCCCCCCGCCCGCGCCCGCGCTTTGGCTGGCGCGCCGTGCCCGCAGGCGAGGGCGCCGCCGCCGGCGCGCCCTGCCCCCGCGCCCTCCTCGAGGCCGTCGGCGGCAACCCCCGCCGCGAGTACTTCCTCGCGCTGCTGCCCGGCGGGCACGGCCTCGTGCGCCCCGTTGCCCCGGGCGAGCGCGTGCCGATGAACCTGGGGCGCGCCGCGCTCGCCGAGCTGCTGGGGTGCCCGGAGCGCGCCGAGTGGCAAAACTGCGTGCTGCCGGCAGGGGGCGCGCCCGGGGGCGAGGCGGCCGCGGTCGCGGCGTTCAAGGCCAGCTTTGGGCCGTTCGACCCCGCCGCCGGGGTGTGATGGCGTGGATGATGACGTCGATGGTGACGATGGATCGAGGGAGAAAGAAAAAAGGAGGCGAAGGAGAGAGCGAGAGAGAGCGAGACACGCAATAGAGAGGAGCGTGTGCGTCGAAGGGCGCCGAAAGTTTACAAAAAGTTGCAAATCGAAAAATATGCAAGACGAGCCCGCCCTAGTTGCCGGACGCGTCGAACAGGAGCGACTTGGCGCCAAAGACGACGGAGCTGAGGGCGCCGAGGCCCAGCATGGCCGGCACGACGCGGCTGAAGATGGTGTCGTTGCTGTCGTGGCGTCGTGTTTTTGTCGTGCGCGCGTTTTGTTATTTTCCGTTCCGGGTCGAGGAGCGGGGGGGGGCGGGGAGGGTCAGTTTTGGTTTTGATGGGGGTTGTGATGGACCTGGCGGGCGATGCTTTGCTATTCGGGCTGAGCAACGAGAACTCACGCCTTGCTCATGTGGATGAACGTGACCGGGCCGTGGTGGGCGCCGGAGCGCTGTGGTTTTCAAGTTGATGTTTATTCGGGCGGGGAGGGAGAGAGAGAGAGGCGGGAAAGGGGCGGCCGCGGCGACGTCGACCGGGACTCGTGAGCGAGGACGCGCGGCGTTGGTTTTTTTGGTGAGTGCCACGACAACGAGGAGGTCGGAAGTTGGCGTGCTGACGCCTGCATTGCCGCGAGGCACGGCGCCCTGCACGGGGGGTGCGGGGTGCGAATAGAGAAGGGGCGAGCGGGCGAGAGAACCCTCGGTTTTGGGAAACTTTCCTCCTCCCTCTCCGTCTCCACACGCGCCCGCCCGCTCCTTTGAAGAGACGAGCCGTGCACCGCGCGCGCCCGAGGTACAGATCACTCACCAGCAGGCTGCTGAACATCATCTTTGCGCTTTCGTGAGGGGAGAGAGGGGGAAGAGTTCCGTGTGCTGAAAAGCGGGCGTCCTATGCGTGGACGACGGGCGAGGGTGGCGTGTTTCGAGGTCGCGCGTCGTGTGTTGTGTTCTGATCGTCGAGGTGGCCGGCCCGCAGTATACGTCTTTTTGCCGGGGAAGCCGGCATCCGGCAGCGCGCGCCGTTGCCGACGAGCGAGCTGTGTGTCCGTCCCCGCCTCCGCTCGACAAGCAGCACAACACACACAAACGACACCACCATGGCGCGGAGACCGAGCTCGACATAATTACCCGCCTCATAATCCGACCATGGACGACGAGCTCGAGCGCCAGCTGCGCGCGCTCAATCTGCAGCAGCAGCAGGCGCTCGAGCAGCAGCAACACCAGCAGCACCAGACGCACCTGCTCGGCTCGCTGCTGATCGAGCAGCAGCAGCAGCAGCAGCAGCATTACGGCTTCGGCGCAGGAGGAGGAGGAGAGGGGCGCGTGGGGCTCGGCCTCGGCCTCGGGCTCGGCCTCGGCGGCGCCGGCGCAGGCGCGGACGCCGGCGGCCTCGGCGGCGCCCTCTACGGCGGCCCTTTCATCCAGCAGCAGCAGCCTCAGCAGGAGCAGCAGCTGCAGCACTACCACCACGCGCCCATGCCCTCGTACTTTGGCGGCAGCAGCAGCCAAGCACAGCAGCAGCAGCTGGGCCTGCAGGGCGGCGGCGTCATGCCCGCGTGGGCCGCCGGGTTTGCAGACCAGCCGCCGCCGCCGCCGCTCTTCCCGCTGCCGCCGCCGCCGCCGCTTTCTTCCGCTCCCGCCCCCCCGCCGTTGCTGCATCACCAGGGCGGCGGCGGCGGCGGCAATTGCATCCGCCCCGATGCCGGCCAGGACCTGCTGCGCATGCTGCGCGCGGGCGGCGGCGGCGCCGCCGGCGGCGCCGCCGCCGCCAACGGCATGGCGGTCAGAGGAGGACGAGGGGGAGAACCGCCGCCGCCGTCGTTCCTCGCGCCGCAGGAGATGATGCCCCCGCCGCCGCCGCCGCCGCCGCTGCCGCCGCCGGTGGCGCAGGCGCCCTCTTCTGCTGCGTCGTCGTCGCTGCTCTCCGCCATCCCGCGCGAGCTCATCGAGCAGGCGCAGGCGCGCGGGATCGACGAGCGCGCGTTCCAGGCCATGGTCCTCGAGCAGATTCAGCAGCAGCAGCAGCAGCAACAGCAGCGGGAGCAGCGGGAGGAGGAGCAGCAGCAGCAGCAGCAGCAGCAGCAGCAGCGGCGGGGGGAGGAACAAACGCCGCCGCCGGCCCCACGCGTCGCGCGCGGGCCCGCGCCGACGCCGCCCGCCCCTCCCCATCGCTCGGACGCCGACCTCGTCAACAGCCGCTTGCTCGAGCTGCTCGCGTCCAAGACCCCGAGCGAGGCGGAGGTCGGCCGCCTGCGCTCGGCGTTCGAGGCCGTCGAGCGCACGCTGCTGCAGCGCTGGCCCGACGCGCGCCTGCGCCTGTTTGGCTCGGCCGCCAACGGCCTGGCGCTGTCGGGGTCCAACGACATCGACGTCTGCCTGGAGCTGGACGGCGTCGAGGACACCAAGGAGGCCAAGGGTGCGTCGTTTGCTGTGCGTGTGCGCCGCTCTTTTGTCCGATCGAATGATCGACCGACCTGTCGACCCGTCGATCGACTTGCTCGCGTCGTTGTTGTCTGCGATTTTTGGTCGATCGACGAGGCCGCTTCTTCAAATCGCCCCGTCCCCTCTCACCCATCCCCCCCCTCTTGCGCCAACCTCCTAAAGTGCACGCACACACACACGTGCGGCAGGCATCGTCATCGAGGAGGTCGGCCGGCTGCTGGACGAGGCCATGTACGAGCCCGCCGACCCCGCGCCCGCGCAGCCCGGGCCCGCGCGCGGCCTGCCCGTCTGGGACCCCAAGCCGGTCTTTGCCGAGGTCAAGGCCATCCCGACGGCGCGCATGCCCGTGGTCAAGTTCGTGCACGCGTCGACGGGGATCCACGCCGACGTCACGGTCAACAACCGGCTCGCCCTTGCCAACACAAAGCTGCTGCGCGACTACGCAGCGATCGACCCGCGCCTGCGGCAGCTGGCGCTCGCGGTCAAGCTCTGGGCCAAGCAGCGCCGCGTCAACGACGCCTACATCGGCACCCTGTCCTCGTACGCCTACGTCCTCATGTGCATCTCGCACCTGCAGCGCCGCAGCCCGCCCGTGCTGCCCGTGCTGCAGGCGATGGAGCCCAAGACCTTTCAGCTCGAGCACGGTGAGTGGGGATGGGTTTTTTTTGCGAGGAGGGCGCTTTTTGTTTTGCGGCGACACCCTCCGCGCGCTTCTCGTTCGTCGCCCGAGTTGTGTCTGCCGCGGTCCCTCCGCCTGCGACTGTTTAACTGGTCTAGCGATCAGTCGATCGATGTCGATCGATTTAGTCGACCGCCGATCGATCGCCTCTAAAACTCGCATCGATCGATCGGCACGGTCGATCGATCGATTTCAGTCGGTCGATCGATCCGAATCGATTTGCTTGTTCGATCGATCGACTTGCTTGTTGATTTAGCCTGAGATGAAACGCTCGCTTTCGCATTCGCATCTCACCACTACAAACGCAGGTGGCTGGACGTGTGATTATTACGACCGCGTCGCGGACCTCAAGGGCTTTGGTGCGGCCAACAGCGAGACCCTGACCGAGCTGCTGGCCGCGTTCTTTCATTACTGGGCCCGCCAGCACGACTACCGCAATGATGTCGTGACCATCCGCCAGCGCGAGGAGATGATCAAGGCTGACAAAGGCTGGTAAGTCGTCGTTCACTTCCCGAGGGGATCACGGCGGGGAGGAACGCATCGATCAAACTTGCCGACTAATGAACGACCGATCAACCAACAAATTCATCTCACAGGACGCAGCGCGTTGGCACTGAGCGCCATTTGTTCTGCATCGAGGACCCGTTCGAGCACGTGCACGACCTCGGCCGCACGGTCGGCCCGGATGGCGCGCACTTGCTTCGGCGCGAGTTTCAGCGGGCGGACGCCGTGTTCGCGGGCGCAGCAGACGTCGTCCACGACCTCTTTGAGCGTTTTGCGCTCCCTGAGCCTGCGAGCCCGCTGTCTCGCGCTGGCTTCGGCCGTTCTCCCGGACCTGGTCGTGGCGGCGGGGGATCAAGCGGAATAGCGGGCCGTGGCCGTGGGCGCGGCAAAGACCCGAGGATGCGTTAGCGGGGTGTAACAAGATAGAATGGCAACGCTATGTTGCAAGGCACTACTCCCACCAAAGCTTCGGCGACGTTGGCAGGCGCGCGGTGAGAACTTCGCAGCCGGTGCTGGTGACGACGACCTGGTGCTCGAACTGTGCCGACCGTTTACCGTCCGAGGTCACTGCCGTCCAGCCGTCGGGCCACGTGACGTCGCGCCAGCTGCCTGCGTTGATCATCGGCTCGATCGTGAAGACCTGCGTAGTTTTGAAAGTTGAGGGCATGAGGTTTGGTGTGAGGGAGTGTAGAGACGAAGAATCGGCATGATCGATCGATCGAGTGAGACTTCAAAAAGAAAACCGATCGACCAATCGGCGGATCGATCGATCGATCGACCGGTCGGTCGGTCGTCGCCGGCCCCCCCCCTCCCACATGCACACTCAACAAGGCGCGCACCTGACCCTCCTTCATGACGCCGACCGCCTTATTGTGCGTGTAGTGCGGGATGCTCGGCGCGCAGTGGAACAAATCGCCGATGCCGTGGCCGCAGTAAGTCTTGACCACGGACAGGCCGTGCTGGTGCACGTGCTTGCTGATGATGTCGCCGATGTCGCGGAAGCGCACGCCGGGCCGCACGGCCTCGATCGCCTTGGCGAGGGCGTCGTGGGCGGCGCGCACGAGCGTGCGCCCGGCCTCGTCGACGCCCTCGCCGACCAAAAAGGTCTCGTTGAGGTCGCCGTGGAAGCCGCCGAGGAAGGCCGTCACGTCGACGTTGACGATGTCGCCGTCCCGCAGCACGCGCGCGTCCGGGATGCCGTGGCAGATGACCTGTCGTGATCGAGGAAGAAAAACGGGGGAGAGTGATTGCGTGGGAGGAGGTTGCCAGCAGGAGGCAGGGACACACGACGCCGAGCGCGAGAGAGATTGGCCGCAAGAAAAGAAAACACGCGGCCCGCCGCCTTTGGCCGCCGAGACGACAGCCCCCTTCCTCCTGCCGCCGGCCCCCGTTTAAAACCCTTCAAACAACCCAACTCGCCTCGTTGACGCTCGTGCAGACCGACTTGGGAAAGCTGTAGTAGTTGAGCGGAGAGGGATAGCCGCCGCCTCCGACAATCGTCTCATGCACGATGCGGTCGAGCTCGTCGGTTGTGACGCTCGGCCGCACCGCCGCGTGCGCGGCGTCGAGCGCGCGCCGCGCGAGCAGGCACGCGGCGCGGATGCCCTCAACCTCCTCGGCGGTGCGGACGGGGACTTTTTGTTTTCGTGTGAATAATTGTTGTAGATTTGCGCGCTTGTAGACAAGGGGGTGAGAAGGACAGGGGACGGGCGGAGGAGGGGGGGCAGAGCGGGGGGCGGCGGGCAAACTTCCCCTTGAACACCACCAAGGACAAGCAAACGACTCACTTGACCGCTGCTGCTTGCTCTCGACCTCCGAGTCAGGGTAGCCCGTCTCCGAGTAATCCGGGCGCGGGATGCCCGGTGGCACCTGGCGAGGGGGCGCGATCACGTCCGGGCGCAGCGGGCCCGTCCACCCAAACGCCGGCATCGTCGCGCTGCGGCCGCGGCCGCGCTGCGTGCAGTAAAGCCACGGCTGCTGCTGCTGCTGCTGCTGCTGCTGCTGCTGCTGCTCTGGTGTGCCGACGGCCGCCGCGCGCGCCGTCGCGTGCGACTGCTTGTGCTCGCCCCAGGCGGCCTGGGTAAGTTTGTGTGTGGGGGGGGAGGAGGTGGGAGGCGCGGTCGAGAGCGAGAGAGAGAGAGACCGAGGAGACGGGTTTTGAGCGGCGACGACGCTGACAAGAGAGAAAGAGGCCGACGGCGGCGGCAGCAGGGCGGTGGCGACGAGCAAGAGAGGTGAACCGCACCTTGAAGCACTCCTGAGAGCAGTAGGGCGCCTTTGGTAGGTCCAGCTGCACGCACTTTGGGCACTGCAGCTTGGCGGGCTCGCCGCACCTGGTGATATTTTGGGGGTTTGGTCGGCGGCGTCGGCTCAAAAGGTGAGCGGGCGGGCGAGCGGGGCGGCGCACGGGGGAGGAGCCGCGTCGTTTGGTGTCGCGCCGCTGCCGCCTGTGCCGATCGCGTCCGGAGAGTAAGGCAAAGCTTGGACCCAGGCGGGCCCGGCGCGATCGACACCCCTCACCTCAGGCAAGCGCCGTCGACCACCATGAGGATTGGGGCTTGCTCCTCTGTTCACCAGGCGTCGGGCCCTCTTTATTCTGGCTTGAGCCTAACGGAAAATTGCCGAATCAATTTTCATGGAGGGTCAAGAGCGAAGAGTGTTGTGTTGGAGGCGGGGTCGCGCACCTGGCAGAGGGGAGCAGAAGTGGCGAAGCTCGTGGAGCAACTCGAGTTCTCGTCGCGACGACGCCGCCGACGCGCGACCGGCGATCGGGACTAGTTTTCTTTCTTCCAGCGCCCCCTGTCTCTGGCGTCCCGTCCCTCTCATCCCACGACCGCCATCACACATCAACGATTACACACACCCTCACACACAAACACCGATTAGTTCAATTCACACCTTGCACCCGCCTCTCGTTACGTTTGCTAAACGCCACAAACACTCCTCGACCTCTTCCTCCTCTCCCTTTCGCTCTTCGCGCGCGCGCCCAGGCAACGCGCCCAGGTAACGCGCGCGCCCGTCGTGTTGTCGCCGGCACAGACCCGCCACCGTGTAAGGGAACGCCGCCTGGCCCTCCCTCTCGCTTCTGCCGGCGAGTGCCTCTCAAAGCGCCGAGCGGCAGCGTTGGCGGCGGGCGACGACAACGAGAGCGAGGGAGAGAGCGAGGAGCACGCCCTGGTCTCTCCTCACATCAAACAGGGGGAAGAGGAAGCGCCCTCAGGAATAATGGCCCCGTTCTTTTTCAAGGAGGTACGCACCGCGACGCCCCAGTGGCGCGTCCTGCTGATCTTTGGCATCGGCGCGGCGCTCGCGGCGACGCCCGTCTACATGCACGCGCAAGGCGGCGCCACGCGCACCGACGCCTACGCCGAAGCCAAGAAGAAGACGCGCGACGACAAGCTGCGCTGGATGCACAGCGACGAGATGCCTAGCAAGTAGCCTCGTTGGTAATTGTCAAGCCACACGCCATGCGCCCGGGCCAATAGTCAATCCCGACAGCGCGAAGGTGCCTTTTGAAAGCCCTCAAAGACAAACCGAGCTTGCACGCCGCGTCAGCTGCCGACAAGTGCACAACGCGCTCAAGCGCACGGCAGATGTGCGCGGGATTTTGCATGCAGTCGCACTTGATCGGAGTGGTTGAGACTTCCAATGGCCTTTCGACGAAACCCTCAAGCCGTTTCACTTTAATAACCTGGTTCACGATTGCTTTCACGTCTTTCGAGTCGCACCTGTCGGCGGCGCATCTATTGGTGGGGGGGAGGGGGGAGGGGCGACGGCGACGGCGTCAGACTACAGGATGCAGAGGTGCGCGCGAATCTGTAAAAGGAACACTCACTGGTAATAGACGCGCTCGCCCTGCCAGTCCATGAATGCGTAAGTCCCACCCAGGCTGTGATCCAAGAGCAAGTGGCGCTGGTTCGCTCGATAATGCAGCTCAATGACAAAATGCTCCTCAATGCCGCTGCGGAAACCTGTCGGGCGTCGGGGGTCCATCGGGCGGTGCGTCAGTTCTTGTGGGTCGTCCAGAACCGCTGCTTGTCACCCAATGACAAGCAGACGCACCTCTCACGAGCAAGCACTTGAATAACGTGAGGCACAAGTCGTCGCACGCCATCGCGGCCGGACTCTGCGAGCAGGTCTTAAAGCCGCGGACAGACGCCTTTTTCAAAATTTGCCGCACTGCGTCCGCGCCATCTCGGGGGTTTCAGCGCGCGAGCCACGACTGAATCATGCAATTGGGTGTATAATATCATTGTGGCGCGCAAGAGCTCTATTTTGCGGAGATGTTTAGGTTCCCAGAGCGCAGCCATCATGGATGGGCGCCCTTCACAGCTTTGTAGCGGCATCGTCTTCTCACGTGATCCGACTCTCATCATCACGCAACCCGTCGTCGCGTGTTGCGCTCCTCCCCTCCTCTCCCGTCCCCATTCCGCTCACGCCGCGGAAGAGCGAAACGAAAAACCGTGGAACTCAAAAAAACTGAAAAAGATGGCCGCCCTCGACACCTTCCTGTTCACGTCCGAGTCGGTCAACGAGGGCCACCCGGACAAGCTCTGCGACCAGGTGCGCGGTGCGCGCGTGCGGGATGAGGCGTTCCGGGGCCCGGCAGGCGCGGATTCGGCCGCGGCCGCCCCTTTTCTCCAACCACAGCACCAAACAAAAGCAGTAGGAGAGAGGGGGGATCCGCGCGCAGCGTCTCTGGTCCTGCCGGCCCTCAATGAAGGGCGCGCCTGGGCCGAGTCACGCACTCGCGCGTCCGCCTAGGCCCGACCCGCTCTCGGCGCGGGCGTAGCTTGTTTCTCTCTCTGCGCTCCTCGATCCTTAACCGACGACAAGGAAAAAACTCGCGCCGCAAAAACACGCCCCCCGTTCTCCCCCTCACGCGACCCTCCTCGCCTCCCCGCAAACGACCAATCACAGGTGTCCGACGCCATCCTGGACGCGTGCCTCGAGCAGGACCCGACCTCCAAGGTGAGAGAGAGAGAGAGAACGACGCTCGGTGCTGCGGCGTGGCGCGGCGCGGCGGGGCGGGGCGGCGGCGCGCGCGCATCGCGGCGCCCGCCCCTCAGCACGCCGTTTACCTCCCACCGCCATCTCAACCCCCCCGCCCCCCCCCGCAAACAAAAAACCCCCCACTCCCCCGTGACCCCCCCCCCACAAAAAACATCCCCATCATCATCACCGCGCGCAACAACACACAACACCACCAACACCAAAACACCACCCACCCAACCACCAACCCACCCAACCAACCAATACAAACATTAGGTCGCCTGCGAGACGGCCACCAAGACGGGCATGGTCATGGTCTTCGGCGAGATCACGACCAAGGCCAAGGTGGACTACGAGGCCGTGGTGCGCAAGACGTGCGCGGGCATCGGGTTCACGGCCGAGGACGTGGGGTTGGACGCGGCCACGTGCAAGGTCCTCGTGCACATCGAGGAGCAGTCGCCCGACATTGGCCAGGGCGTGCACGGCATGGGCACCAAAACGCTCGAGGAGATTGGCGCGGGCGACCAGGGGCACATGTTTGGGTACGCGACGGACGAGGTGAGGGCACGACGAGAGGCTTTGCTTTGATTTCGCTGGTCTCTTGTCAAGGGGGGGCGGCGAGAGACGACGGCGGCGACCCACTGGGCACGCTCGTGTTTGCGAGTTGCTGTCGGCCCCCCCCCCCTTTCGTTCCTCTCTCTCTCTCGAGGGGCGCGCGCGCCCGCGCCGTCCTCGACAAATAAAAAACAAGCGACGCGCAAAAAAGCCAAGACTGACGCGCCCCCCCCCCACCCCCCCCCCCCCCCCCCCCCACCCCCACCAAAACCACCTCACCACCGCACCCACAACACACACAACACCCACAACAAACAAAACACCCTCAAGACCCCCGAGCTCATGCCCCTCACCCACGTGCTGGCCACCCAGATCGGCTACCGCCTCACGCAGGCGCGCAAGGACGGCACGTGCGCCTGGCTGCGGCCCGACGGCAAGACGCAGGTGACGGTCGAGTACCGCAAGGAGGCCAACGGCGCCGTGACCCCCCTGCGCGTGCACACCATCCTCATCTCGACCCAGCACGCGCCCGACGTGACCAACGAGCAGATCCACAAGGACCTCATGGAGCACGTGGTCAAGCCCGTGGTGCCCGCCAAGTACCTGGACGACGACACCATCTTCCACCTCAACCCGAGCGGTCGGTTCGTGATCGGCGGGCCGCACGGCGACGCGGGCCTCACGGGGCGCAAGATCATCATCGACACGTACGGCGGGTGGGGCGCGCACGGCGGCGGCGCCTTCAGCGGCAAGGACCCGACAAAGGTGGACCGCAGCGGCGCCTACGTGGCGCGGCAGGCGGCCAAGTCGGTGGTGGCCGCGGGCCTCGCCAACCGCTGCCTGGTGCAGGTGAGCTACGCCATCGGGGTGCCCGAGCCGCTGTCGGTGTTCGTGGACACGTACGGCACGGGCAAGAAGTCCGACAAGGAGATCCTCGCCGCCGTCAAGGAGGCCTTTGACTTCCGCCCGGGCATGATTGCCAAGAACCTCGACCTGATGCGCGGCGGCGGCGGGCGCTACCAGAAGACGGCCGCGTACGGCCACTTTGGGCGCGACGACCTGGACGTGTTCACGTGGGAGAAGGTGGTGCCGCTGAACCTCAAGGCGTAGAGAGGACGACAGGGGTTTGGGCGGCGAAGGCCCGCGTAGTGGCGGCGGCGGGGGACGGGGAGGGGGGGAGGGACCGTGGGCGGGTGGCGCAGGACAAGACGGCGCGCGCTGCCGGTGCAGCAGCACCCTTTTCCCCGTTCTTGACCCGACCAAGGCCTCTGTGCATATGTGGTTTTGTGTGTCTGTTTGTTTCTTCCCTGCTTGCTTTTTGTCCCTCTTCCTCTTCTGCGCCGCTAGACAAAAATATGAGACGATGAGCCTTATTTTAGAACGAAAACCCGAATCACAGGAAGGGTTGTCAGTCGTCGCTAAAATCCTCGTCCTCGCTAAACTCCTCCTCGACCTCCTCGCCGAGCGCGAGGTCGGCGTTGAGCGCAAACACGTTGGCAGCGGCTGCGGCCGCAGCGGCGGCGACGGCAGGCGGGGGCGGAGGGGGCGACGGCGGCGCGGCGGCGGCGGCAGCAGCAGCGGCCGCCCCGGCTGCGGCGCCCTCCTGGCCGGGCAGAGGTGGCAGCGGCACGTCCCCGAGCTTGGCCAGCAGCCCCTCCGGCAGCGGGTCGCCCGGCCGCCACCCCTCGGGCATCATCGCCGCCGCCAGGTCGAGATCCGAGGGAGACGCGGTCGGGGCGGCGCCCGTCCCCCCCGCTCCCGCTGCTGCTGCCGCCGCCCCCAAGCCTCCCCCTCCGCCCTCCTCCTTCTCCTGCAGCAGCCGCGCCGCCTCCTCTTGCCGCCGCCGTCCGAACGCCGCCAGCGACGACGCCACCATGTCCCACGTCTGCGGCGCGGGCGGCGCCTGGGGCAGCCCCGCGGTGGCGCCGAGGGGGGCGTAGGCGTGGCGCAGCAGGTGGGCGTAGGCGGCCAGGTGCTCGGGCGGCGGGAAAGGGGCGGAGTCGCCCGCCCGGCCGCCGCCGACCCCCACGACGTCGTCCGGCAGAAGGTCGTACGCGGCGTCCAGCGCGTCGCCCAGCGCCAGCGCGCGTCCGTCGAGCGCGCGCGTCAGGCGGCGCAGCGCGGCGGACGTCGTGGCGGCGGCGGCGGCGGCGGTCGTTGCGGCTGCGGCGGCCACTGCTGTGCCTTGCTTTGGTGTCGCCGGCGCGCCGTCCGGGCTGGTCGCAGCGGGCTCTCCTCCTCCCGGCCGCGCGTCCTCGAGCGCCGCCACCAGCGCGCGCTGCGCTCGGAGCAGGCGCGCGACCGAGGCCGACGCCGACGCGCGCGCGCGCCGGCGATCGGCGACCGTGCCGCCGCCGCCGCCGTCGCCGCCGTCGCTGTTGCCGCCCAGGCCTTTTGCCAGCACCTCCGCCGCCTCCCGGAACTCGCGCGCCGCCGAGGCCGTTCGCGCCGCGAGCTGGGACGTGGCGTCGCGCGTCATTGGACGATCGATTCGCGTTTCGAGCAAAAGTGGGGGGTTGCTGTCGCCCTCTCCCTCCCTCTCTCAAAGCGCGCGTGTGGATCGATCTCGATAGGTATGGTGGTGATCGTCGTGATGGTGGTGTTGGTGGTCGTGGCGATGTGTGAGAGAAAGGGCAGGGCATAAGACGCTCACATGTAGGCGTCTTCGTGACTAAGGTGCCGGATCAGGGCGACGATGCAGGACAGTTCCGCGCTCCACGCTCTCTTGACTACTAGCGCATACGCGCGCTCTCCTGTCAATCCCCATTACTAGCAGCACACACGACCCACAGCCGTATCCACCTACGAGTGAGATCGCAACGAAAGAAAAATCACCCATTGTTTCGGGGAACGCGAAAAGATACGCGCAGGGGCACACAGCCTGTGCCGCGAAATGCAGGCGCTGGGCGCGCGGAGGGTGGCGGTGGCGGCGGCCTCAACGTCATTCAAGGCGCTGCCTCCCACCACACGGCGGCCGCGCGCCTCACCGCCCCTCGCCCGAGCAACGTCCCCCGCAGACGCGACGCCCGCCGCCGCCGCCGCCGCCGCCACCGCCGCCGCCCCCGCTCGCGCTCCCGACGGCGGCGGCGGGGGGAGCGGGAGCGCCGGTGCTGCCGCCTCCCCGGCGCCCGCCGCCGCATACCCCGCGCCCCCCGCGCCCTACTCGGTCCTCGACCTCGAGATCGACAGCGTGCTCGAGCGCGAGCTCGCCGCCGTCGCGCAGACCGCGGCGCGCAGCAGCAGCGACGAGGAGGAGGACGGCGGCGGCGGCGGCCGCAACAGCAACGGCGGCAGATCGCCCGCCCTCGTCGGCGCAACAGCGGCCGCTAGCACCCGCCCCGGCCCAGGTCCCGGCGCCGTGGGACTCCTCCGAAAAACCAAACTGGTCTGCACCATCGGCCCGGCCTCGTGCACGTACGAGTCGCTCGCGCGCCTGGCCGAGGGCGGCATGTCCGTCGCCCGCCTCAACCTCTGCCACGCCGACAGGGACTGGCACGCCGCGGCGATCGGCGCCGTCCGGCGCGTCAACGCGAATCTCGGCACCAGCGTGGCGATCATGGTCGACACGGAGGGGTCCGAGGTGCACACGGGCGAGCTGGCCGCGCCGATCGAGCTCGAGGAGGGGGCGGCCGTGGTCCTGACCGTCCGGGCGGGGCCCGTTCCCTCGCCGGGCCCGTCGGGCCAGGGCGCCGAGGCCGCATCCGTTACCCCCGTGATCCCCGTCTCGCGCTACGAGACGCTCGTCGAGCAGCTGCGGCCTGGCGACGTCGTCGTGGTGGACGGCGGCATGGTGGAGCTTGTCGTCCAGTCGCGCGCGGGGCCCGACGTGCGGTGCGCGGCCGTCGAGCGGGGCCTGATCCTGTCTCGGGCGGGCCTCACCTTCCGGCGCGAGGGCGAGCTGCTGCGCGGCCCGCCCTCGTCGGTCATCACCTCCAAGGACTGGGCCGACATCGACTTTGCGCTGGCCGCGGGCGTCGACTTCATCGCCGTCTCGTTCGTCCGCTCCGCGGACGTGCTCCGGTCGCTGCGCTCCTACGCTGCGGCGCGCTGCGAGGCCCTCGGCACCCGCCCGCCCGAGCTCGTCGCCAAGATCGAGGCGCTCGACTGCCTGCGCAACCTGGACGCCGTTATCGAGGCCTCGGACGCCGTGATGGTGGCGCGCGGCGACCTGGGCGCGCAGATCGACCTCGAGGACGTGCCCGCGGTGCAGAAGGCCGTCGTCCTGCGGGCGCGGCAGCTGGGCAAGCCGTGCATCGTCGCGCACGACCTGCTGCGCTCGATGATCTCGCTGCCCGTGCCCACGCGCGCCGAGGTGGCCGACGTCGCCGACGTCGTGCGGCAGCGCGCCGACGCGCTCATGCTGTCGGGCGAGTCGGCCGTTGGCGCGCACGGGCCCAAGGCGCTGGGCGTGCTGCGCAGCGTGGCGCGGCGCATGGAGGCGCGCGCGGCGGCGGCGGCGGCGGACCCGGACGCGGGCCAGGGCGGGGGGGCGGGGGCGGAGGCGGGCGCTGCTGCCGCGTCCGCGCTGCTGCTGCCGCAGATCGGCGCGACGCCCGACGGCCGCGTGAGCGAGGAGCTCTGCGCGAGCGCCGCCCTCATGGCCAACTCCTTACGGGCGGCGGCCATCTTTGTCTACACGCGCCGCGGCTACATGGCCAGCTTTCTGTCGCGCTGCCGGCCCGACCCGCCCATCTACGCCTTCACGGACGCGGCCGACGTGCGGCGGCGCCTGGCGCTCCGGTGGGGCGTCGTGCCGCTGCTCATGCGCTTCGAGGACGACCCCGAGGCCAACGTGCGGCGGTCGTTCGAGGCGCTGACGGCCAGAGGCCTGCTGTGCGGCGGCGACCTGGTCGTGGTGGTGAGCGACCTGCGGCCCGAGCAGGACAACATCATCCGGAGCGTGCAGGTGCGCAGGGTGCCTTGAGAGGGAGGTTGGGCGGCGGGGGGGCGGAAGGGCCCTGCCCGCGTCCCCGACGTCGGACCGTTTCCCCCCCCTTCCTGGAGAGGCGGCCGCAAGCTCGGTGTTGTTCACTGTTTTTGTTGAGCTTGCCAGTGTTGCCCGCCTTACTCTGTCTCCTCTCCCCGAACTCTGCCGCCCTTTGTCGCTGCACCGCCGTGTCAATGGCGGTCGAGCTGAGCAAGGAGAAAGGCATTAAGGCGGGCAGCACTGGCAAGCTCAACAACAACTCGACAACACCGAGCTCGCGGCCGCCCCTCGATGAGGAGAAAACACGTTCGGCGTCGGGGCGTTGCGCACGTCGTCGGCGGCCGCCACGCCCCAGGCGCACCTGGCGTTGAGGTGATCGATCGTCCTCCCGATAGGCGGCGTGTAACAACGTGTGTGTCTCTCTACTTCTGTTCTTGCAACCAGCGAGGCGTGCACTGGCGAGAGAGAGAGAGAGCGAGCCGCGAGCGCGCGCCTGGGGCTTCGATCGCCACCGCCGCCACCGCCGCAGCTTTTTCCTCGACGACGCGTCCTGCCCTCGGACCCCCCCCCACCTTTCACGTTGTCCTTGTCCTCCGACAGGCCCGTCGATCGTCGTACGCAGAGGGGGGCCAGGCGGGGTTGCACGCCGGCACTCGGCTGAAAAGGCAGGCGTCGGCGGGCGCGCGTCGGCGGCGAGGCCGGGCAGACACGCGAGAGGTCCGCTTGGCCCCCCCCCCCCTCTCTCCCCTGCCCCTCCAACCACCTCTTTTGCCCCATCACGGCGTGCCGTTACTCCTCTAGCTGCCAAGCCGGCGCCTCTAGCAACCAAAGAACGACACAGGCCTCTGGCCCAAGGCCAGTCGCTTCTCATTTCGCGCTCTCCCGCGCGCTTGGCCATGCGATTCGACGAGGGCGCGCGCGATTGACGACAGCCCTCTGCTCTCTCTGCAACACACCCAGCCAGGGGCAAGCAGCACGCTCCGAAACGTGCTGGACTCGGCTCCCGTTCCCGAGCAGCCTCGATGGCAGGCCGAGCGGGAGACCGATGGGTTCAAACGGTCCACCCGCACTTCATTCTCGCGACAGAACGGGCGGCGCGCGTGCCGCGCGCCGCCAATCGGACCTCAAAGTCTGCGATTGGACCCTCGCGGTTTCCACGCCCCGCCCAGACTCCTCCCCACGCCCCGCGACGTCCCGCGTTTATTTCTACGGGCCCTCTCCTCCCCCCATAGGTTCATTCATTCTCGAACACGATACGCAACACACGCCCGTCTGTTCTCTCACACACGAACAAGCCGCACACCCCACGCTCGACACGCCTCGCCCCCTTCGCGTAACTTTCGCCGCCCGCGCGCGCACAGAGAGTTCCTTTCCCGGAAAAAACCGAAGCTCCCTCCCTTCGCTGTTCCCCCGGTCTCTTCTCTCGCGCTCGCGGTGAGTTTGTTCGCGTCGGTTGTCGCGGCGCCGTGTGCGCGTGAGGCCTGCTCAGTCATGGCCGCCGATTGCGGCGGGGGGCGGGGGGCAGGAGAGGGCGCGGGGCGCGCGCGGGGGGAGCAGAGAGGGGCGGCGCCGCCGCCCCCCCCTGTCAACGCCGCCGCCCCTGTCGCCGCCGCCCCCCCAAGTCGCCGCCGCCGCCGCCGCTCTGAGGAAAAAAAAACATCCGTCGCTCACC
>Ga0105055_10002029_pt1 | contig 32126 bp, 19 predicted proteins | sample BON03_FD_78090 | JGI IMG/M metagenome (GOLD analysis project Ga0105055, IMG submission 78090) | Freshwater microbial communities from Lake Bonney liftoff mats and glacier meltwater in Antarctica - BON-03 | ecosystem: Environmental > Aquatic > Freshwater > Ice > Glacier meltwater | place: Lake... | reverse complement strand
CTGGAAGAACAAGAACAAAAAAACTAATCAGATCATTGCAAATAATTGTGATATTTCTGTGAACCTATCTACCATATAGGACGCTTTGAGATCCAAAATGTAAGGAAAGTAGAAAATACAATTTAAAAATAAAGCGCAGTAGTGTTGTATCAGGTATCATAGTGGATTTTTCTAAATCATTCCAGAAGGATACACGACTTGCATTATAAATGTTATTTGTTGAATTAGCTGTATTGCAGTTATAAATTTTATCCATGGCGTTTCCTACGATATTTATGGGTATTGAAGGACATAAAGGCTCCAAACATTCTATGCTAAACTCAGGTCAGATATGAACTATTTTAAAAAGTTAGTTTCACAGTTATGTAATTATACAAAATGTTCTGAGTTCCCATCGCCACTAACATTGCAAGTGCTTCTAGTGTGAACGTAAAGTGAAACTTAATGCCGCTTAGAAACTAGGTCGTGAAACCAATGAGCATCAATGACATCCTTCCAAGCGGCACAACACCTACCAAGCTATGTTTGTAACATGGACATTTATAAATGGATCTTATTAAAGGTTTCTGCAAGTTTCGTATCTTGTTTTTATACAAGTATGGTGTTTGTCCAGGACAACAACAATTCCAAAGAAAATTCTTCAAGGTCTTCATGTCTATTCTCGGTAACCTCACCAAGGTGGCATTTTGAAAAATTCGTCACTTGAACAAAGAAGTTTATTTTAAGTTTATAAATACAATACAGTGTAAAAAGCACGACCTTTCTTTGAATTTGTTGTTGTAACTATATCATTTGCCACGTGCAGGTTTCTGCCCAAGTCTCCAAGACTTCAACAGAGGACGGACGGTTGGCCTGAAATTGAAATCATGTAAAATAAAAATTGCAGAAAACAGATCTACTTACCAACATATACAGAAGATGCACTCGAGTTGTAACAATCAATTTTGGAAAATCCAGTAAAGTAGGCGCGTATTGTTTTTGCAGCGACAGATACAACCTATTAAGGATAATCATACCAGCACATACAACAGCTGCAAACACTTCAATGGAAGAAGATGAGCGAGGCAGAGAGCAAAGAGAATAGAAACCGTGCATGGCTTCGATTTGTATCACACGTGCATCTTCTTCCGACATAACATTTGGATCCTTGGATGGATCCAGAATCCAGGAGCTTTTGAAAAGTTGAAGATGGAAAACCATGGCCTGAGCTATATTAAGACAAGTTGCCGATGCCAAAAGATCTTTTTCGTGCCATTCAGAAATAATAGTTGCTTGTGTTCTCACGAGGCGATCAATGCACCGCAATCCTAAGACACCGCATCCTCGAAGGTCCGTCACTGGATTACTTCCTTGAAACCCCAGCTCCTTCCACCTCTCGCTTTTATAAGTGAGTTCATTGAAGGAATCTTCATGCAAGCCGACAGTCCAGATCCTGTCCAACAGTAACATGTGATCTAGATTGCAGTCACTAAATACCTGGCCGTACGCTTCAAACAGAGGTTTTAGAAGGGTAGATTTTTGTTTGTTAGTCCATGTGAATGCGTCTTGCTGCAGGAACTTTATTGGGCAGGACGCGGTTGTGATTCTTCTGGAACACTTCACCACGGGATTCGAAGACGAGTGGGTAGATCGAGCATACCTCAGAATCGAATCTATGCTTCCCAAATGATCGTTTTGTCGAACCAATAAAGGTTCTGCCTCCCCTATTTCACTACTAATCATTCCTGTGTACTGACTAACTATGGTAGACCATGGTGTATTGCGGCATGTAGGATTTGAAATTTCAGACCTGATATACCAGATCTTTTATACAATGCACTGAATTATGTTCTTATTAAAAGCATGATCTCCGTATCAGCTTCCCATAAGCATTGGTACCTTTGCATATACGTCCTTCTGACCTCCGATCCACTAGTAAAACTTGAATGACTATGAATTTTTTAATTAAAGAAATTAGCATTTGATGGCTTTTATCCACTACTAGTAGTTTTAAAAAATCGATTTTTGTTGTTGAAAAAAAAAATTAAAAATAGATACCCAAATTCACTACCTATTCATTATTTATTGCGCCATATGTAATGCTGTCCGTTTGAAATTTCGAGTTTTGCTGAACAAGTTCATATCGGAGGGAGGTGAAAAGCAACGAGGAAGACAAAACAATGCAAGCTCCAAAAAGATTCAACGTATCAAACTCGTATTTTCCTGCAAATACAAGTGCTGCTATCCACTGAGGGAATATTTTCATACCGCCAACCATACCAACAGTCACAGCAGTAACCAACGAGGAGAGATAGGTTATGTTCACCTGAAATATCAGGATGAAAATACCTCCTCCAGTAGCTGCTAGAGGCAAGCCCCATCCATTGGAACTTCCCACTTGGTAAGCATACATCGAAACTTGTGGAAAACCAAATAGCTGAATTCCTCCATTTTCAAACAGGAAAGCAACTGGAAAAATAACCAACGAAGAGATCCACAATTTAATCGCCGTAAATTCAAAGCAGGTCATTCCATCAGTCCGACCTCCAGGTTTGTTCAATAACTCTTGTGCCGCACCCCGCAATGAAGTGATGCAAAATCCGAGAAGAATCGGCGAGACCAAGTTCACTGCGATGGCGTACAGACCTCCATCGACGACGTTTACATTCGTTCGCCACGCTATGAGAACCGTGCCTATGGTGCTGCATACACAAGCAATAAACTCGTGTAGGGTTAGTTTTTCATTGTTGATCAGTCGAGCAAATAGAACTGTCCACATCAAATCCGTGGCCTGTAAAAGAAGATGGGGTGCCAGCGGAAGAAGATGAAGCCCCTATGAAATAGTAAGTGCAAGTGCTTGTTCATAAAATAACGTACCCAGTTCGTTACCCCATATTTGAGACCAAATGCAATGCCAATTGGGGAGAGTGTCTTTATTTTGTATAGCAAATTCGCCCCAAATATCCAGCTAGATGTTTCTCCGGTTAAAAAGAATTTGATAATATCCACTACTGTCAAAACAACCGCACAAAAAAACAACTGCAAGAAAGTTGTTGTGGCAGGAAATCCGAATCCAGCGTCGCCGGCTATGCCGTTGAAAACCATTTTGTTATACAAGGGAATAATAGAACTAAATAACCAAAATATTAAAATGGAAAATGCAGCTTCCCATTTCCCATTTTGACCAACAATCCGACGTTCTCCGCCACTTCGATATCTCGACATCGAAATAGTTGCGGGGACCGATTCGTTTTTCATCGAAACCAACCATGAGCACTGCAATTGATGATTACAAAGCGACTAATTTCAAAGTACGGGTTCATAATTTGCCAAAATTCAATGCTAAGAAAGCAAAAGCTGAGAGTCTCTTTGCAGGGATTCCTTTTTCTAGTTTGAAGATCTCAGGAAAGTCGCGCAACGAAGTACTTTTAGGGTTTGATGATGTTTCATCGTTGGCTGTAGGTATGGAGGTGTTGAAAACGATGGTAAACCAAAAAGGAGAACCGGTGAAATTTTGCAGGCATATTCCACGTGATGTTCGAAATGTAGAATATGAAAAACCACCGTTAAAAACAGTTATTCAAGTGACCTGCCCTCATGTTCAAGAACCGTATGAAGCTCAATTGAAAAAGAAACAACTCGAAATGATTGGAACATTGCAATCGATGCATAGTACATATAGAAAAATGGAAACAAAGTGCCCGGTACCTAGAGAACTTCCTGAGTGGTTCGAGCCTGTTGAAGAACCATCTGCTAAACGAGTCAAAACTGATGATGAACAGCTTACTGGAAGACTGAAACGTACTTTGTGTCCTATTGACATGATCATTCCATCCCCGCAGCTTCTAGGCTACCGAAACAAGTGCCAGTTTACTGTAGGCCGTAGCGAGACTGGGGAAATCACTGCCGGGTTTAGGTTGAGTGGAGCGCAACATGGATGTGTTATAGGGTCGTGCAAAGATCATCCCATTACGCCTAAACCAATGTTGCTTATGGTTGAAGTATTCGAAAAATTTCTGAGAGATTCTAGCTTGCCAGTTCATGATCAAACCACTCATCTAGGTGTGTGGCGCGATATCACTTTGAGGTATTTCGAAGCGACACAGGAGTTCATGGCTATTGTTCAAGTCAAGGCCGACGAAGCTGATGCAGATTTACTCAAGTCCGAAGTAGCACGAATGCTAGAATCGTTTAAAGGAGCTGATATTAGTCCCGCCAAGTTAACATCAGTCCATCTACTGGAATATAATGGCGTTTCGTTTCCAGATGCTGACAATCCTACTACATTGTTGTTTGGGTCTCAGTCCATTCATGATATCTTGAATGGTGTAAAGTTTGCTGTAAGTCCGAATTCGTTTTTTCAGGTGAATTCTCGTGGAGCTGAAGTGCTTTTCAACTGCGCTCTTTCGTGGGTAATAGAAGCAGTAGCTCCAGGGGTTGTAGACAGTAGTACCGTTACCTCTGCTATGACTTTGTTGGATATGTGCTGTGGTACTGGCACCATTGGTCTCTGTATGGCAAAGCAAGTTCGACATTTGGTGGGGGTTGATTCATGTAAAACCAGTATCGAAGACGCGAGAAATAATTCGATATTGAACGGCATCGAGAACGCAACCTTCGTAGCCGACTTCGCGGAGAATGTAGTGGTCGATATGTTTGAAACAGCAACTGAGAGGGAGAACCCAGATGTGGAAGCTGCAAGGAAACAGCTGAGGATGGGTGGAGGCACCATCGCCATTGTGGACCCCCCACGTGCTGGTCTTCATCGAAGGGTGCTGAGGACGTTGAGACTGAGTAAAGATATCAAGTACTTGGTGTACATCTCCTGTAATCCAACTGGGTCGTTTAAAAACGATTGCTTGAGTTTGTGCAGGCTGCCACACAAGCAGAGACCCGGCTATGCATTTAAACCTGTCAAGTGTGTTCCTGTGGATATGTTTCCACATACTGACCATTGCGAACTAGTTATGTTGTTTGAAAAAGTATTTCCTCCTGAAAAACAAGAAGAAGCGCAAGGAGAAACCGAGGCAAAATAGTCTTTCCAAAGTTTTATAAAAGTTTAACCAATGATCTCTAGGTCCTTCTCCCAATAATTTTTGTAAGGGGTATCAGTAGCAAGTTTCTTCACGGTCTTGCCTATTCTCTCCTGAGTGCATGTCGAAAACTAAAGGAATGTGCTCGAAGAGTTGCTTTGGCATCATTTCCTCCATTCAACTCCTTACTCATCAATTGCGTTCTCAGATCACTTGTGGTCTTCCTTTCTGCATTGCACCAATCGATACAGTGGTTCCAGGAATATTTATTAGAACGAAATACACAAATTCCATGGTTTTTTGAAAGGAAGTCGGAAATTCTGACAACGTGAAAAATCCGTTAATACGAAACAGTATATAGAAAGCTATATCCTTCTGACAGTTTCTTAAACGATCCACAGGAAAGCAGTGTATGGTAATAAAAAATTCGGCGGTGTCGAGTATTCATGGAGATATCACCGCTTCCAATATTAGCAGCTAAACAAGCCCATCAAGTTTCCAGCAGAATTCGGATACAGGTGCCAAACTTACTGGCTTTGTAATAGTGTGAGCGCAGAGAAATCCTCTCCTATATAATAGTCGGAGACTTGATACACCGGTGACTTCGTAGCAGATTCAGGCTATCTTTTCTTCGCAATCAATAAAAGTACACACCTTTTACTTCTTCTGAATATCAGACTCGTCTATATAGCAAACACCGTTGGTTTAAGGCCTTCCTGGGGTACCTACGATATTCGCTATGTCAGTGTTGTCAATTTACTATCTTCCGGAATCTATATATTTCCAGTTTTTCTCCCTTTTAGTGGACCATTTCTATTTAGCTGCAGTTAATAGCGCCTCAAGAAGGTTGTCCCGATAAGCGCATAAAACAATTCGGTTGAATGAAATCCCTCTCTTCGAAGTTTGAATCTACGCATTATTTGTATTAGAATTTATTTTCTTAATTCAATCATAGGGATCGAAAGCTGATTTTACAAGTAGAGCGAAGCAGCGAAAATAATATCTCGCTTCATCATTTCGACGGCCTTGGCAAATATCTGTTCCAAGACAGGATTCCCTATCACTTTAGCTGCTACACACAACTGCCTTAATAACTCCACTAGTCTTCGAACGCAACGAATAATCGACCCTTCGAAAACACTAGTGAGACCACAAATATCCTGGAACTTTGCTCCATTGCACCACTGATACACTGCTTCCATTAAATCGCATTTGAAAGACTTAGCAAACTCTTCCGGATCAATTTGAATATTCGCATCGCGTTGAACTTCGGCGACTCGCTTGGCTGCAGCTATCAACGTACGGTATGCCGGAACAAGCTCAAGATTCTCAGGAGCTTCCATATCTGAACTTTCTTGAAACACAAGGCAAGATAATACTGATGCAACCGTGGCAGGCGACAACTCATTGAACGCTCCACCCAGTAGGAGTTCTGTTATGATCAATTCGTCAGCAGTGCTCACTTCACATGCAACTCGCCCTTTGAGCTGAATGACGTTATCTTTATCAGTGTGACCTAATCGCCGTAACACCACCTTCATGGATTCCAACTTGTCTTTCATTGGCAATGTCTTCTTCTCCCGGATATCTGCTTTGAGGTATTTCATTTGCATTCGCAAGTTGTAGCGTTTCATGAATGCATCGTGCATGTCTGTTTTTTCATCACTCTCGGGCATTTTAGCGAATGGATCCTCAGCGAGCGATTCTTTCAGTTTTTCTAGTTTGAGGATGGTTGCTGGGATTTCTTCAGCATCCAGTTTGAAATCTTTAACAGGATCAAGCAAAGGAACAGAAGATGCGTTGAATCTTCTGAGAACTTCAATGAGGCTTCTGTGAATGGTATCCAACGATTCTTTTGTGTTGGTCTTCTTTGGTACATGAACTCTTAAAGTACTAACACCACCGAGAGACTCGAACGACATAACTTTCATCACAGGTATGGGTCCTGGTCCCTTCAATTTCGCACAATATGGTTTATGAGAAGCGAATCCATGGGAAGGATCCGCAGAAACAACAACTGAGAACTTTGTGTCATCTCCTTCTGTTCCAGCAACAATAACACCCCAGCCCCACTCATCGACTTGTACCAACCTTCCTTCCTTCAGAAATGGCCAAACTGCGTCAGGCACGATTGTAATCTGACGTAATCGCACCTGAGTTTTTTTTATAGTGACATTGAGAAAGAACCAACGAGCTGCCAGTTCTTCATTCTTCAACACAATGCCGGACAATTCCTCTTCCAGAACGACGAGTGAAGCCTCCAATTTCGGAACTGCGGTTTCTTGTTGGAAGGTATAGAGCGAATTTTTGATGATAAACTCAGGGTTTGCATCTTCGACTCGCATCAAGTTGAGCAGCATGTTGTATCCGAGATGAAATGTGGAGGTCAACGGGTTGGCTTCACCGCTCATAATCTCCTTGGCTTGGACATTCTCCATTTGCTCCTCCATCATCTGAATCACAATACCGCGTTCATCCAAACCTCGTCTACCAGCTCTACCACTCATTTGAATATACTCTCCAGCGTTTACCCATCGGAAATCATGACCGTCATACTTTCGCATAGATGTAAACACAACTGTCTTTGCAGGCATGTTAATACCCATTGCAAATGTTTCCGTTGCAAACAATACCTTTAACAGACCTTCCCCAAACAGAATCTCTGTTACCTCTTTCAACAACGGTAAAAGCCCTCCATGATGGATTCCTATTCCCTTCTCTAACAAAGGAAGCAATGAGCGTACTTGCGGGAGGTTCTTATCATCATCATTGAGTGATTCAATTGCATTTTTAAACACTTGATTGATCATCTGCTTTTCTTCCGGTGTAGTGAACGACAGTTTAGCTACTTGAGCTGCGTATTTCTCACAATCTTTTTTGCTGAAGGAGAAAACGATGGCAGGATCGTAGTTTCGTTTCATTATCATAGTAACAATGCTCATGAGGTCTCCAACTTTGTCTCGTCTCTTCGCAGCCATTCGTTTCTTCGCATCCTTAGTGTTCCCACCATCTAAAACTTGATCTTCCAAACTTGTGGTTGACATTGTCGCCATAGCCTTCTGGAAAGTATCGTCATGAAATTTTCCAGCCTCATCTACAATCAGGAAGACACCAGTGCTTCCAGAAGGATACACATAATGCTCCAATGGGGTTGGACGAAAGTCAGTATACACTGCATGACAAGGATGGTGATGGACTTTGGATATCCAGTCACAGAATTGTTGTGCATTTGGGATGGTTGCTGACAGGAATACATATCGTACTTTGTGAGGCAGTAAAACAATAGATTCTTCCCACACTACACCTCGTTCTAAATCACGCATGTAGTGCACTTCATCAAATACCGCGTAGGCTACTTCACGTATAACCTCAGAACCGCGGTACAACATAGACCTCAGAATCTCAGTTGTCATCACCAAACAACTTGCATTAGGGTTGATAGTAACATCCCCTGTCATCAAGCCAACATCAGAGAATTCTTCCACCAAGTCGCGGTATTTCTGATTAGATAATGCTTTGATGGGAGATGTATATATCACGCGTTGCTTATCTCGTAAAGCCATGGCTATTGCGTACTCTGCCACAGTTGTCTTTCCAGCGGATGTATGAGCAGCAACCAGAACCGATTCATTACGCTCTAAATATGCAATGGACTCTTTTTGAAACCCGTCCAATTCAAAAGGGTATACCTTGGCAGGAACTTTAACAGGTTCGTCGGTCTTCAACCGCTTTGTTAAACCAGCATCAGTTTCAATCTTTCTCTTATCTAAGTTAACGACAGCTTCTCCATGAATTTCATCAGGAGGCAGCTCCTCATCAAAAGCAGAAAACAGGTTGTCCATGTTACTTATCGGTGGTTTTCACACCAATATGGTAGACACTAGCCAACGGCTAAATAGTGGTGATGGAATCACCCGAGTCTATTCAAGATGCAAAAATGCAAGATGATAACTTAACAAATGTTCATAATCCTCATCTACAAGTTTCTCAAATAATTGAAAATCATGCCATCGAAAGCCATGATAGAATACTTCCTCGTGTTTCAAAGGATACTATTATTGGAAATGATTCGGAGCAAACAAATATTGATGTCCATCAGAATACTCCTCGAATAATTGATTCCGACGTGAAGAACATTTATGCAAATAATGAAGATACAAAAACTGGCGTGAATGCTCTTCCTAAAAATGATAATCTAAACCTGGAAAATATCAGTGATGGAAGTTCCGAGGAAGAAAGTTCCGATGAAGAAAATTCCGATTCAGACGAGCTTTATTATACATATTCCAATAAACATGGGACTCATTCGGGATCAGCTTCAAGTGGTTCTGTAGTTGACGTCGTGCGATTCTTAAGACAATGCGCAGCAATGCCACTGGATGTTTTCGACGTCCTTTCAAAATCTAGGCAAAGACCCATCGACATGAATTCCAAATGCACAACTCCTTTGTATGCTACAAAGGTGCCGATAAAAGTTAAGGCGAGTGATACCCCTGAGAAACTTTCGGATGATCCATTTGCTATGCCCCAAGCAGGCGACGAAAGTTTCGTACCAATTGATACTGCAGTTGAATTTGCAGCTCATGAAAAAACCAATCAGAAAGATTGCTCCGCAGAAAAAGAAGCATTGAAAAATATCGACTGTATGACATTTGAACTCCAAAAAATGAAAGATGATTGCAAAGGTTTTGAGGCCGTCCCAGATTCAGCAGGAGAAAGAGTAGAGCTTAGGCTGGCAGAAATGAATAGAAAAAAATCGCAAAAAGAAAGATTTAAAGATCAAGATTATACCAAAAAAATACGTGGACTTGTATTCACATCAGATGGAGTCATTCATAGATGGGACATGAATATTCAGGCTGATACGGGATTTAAACCAGCCGTTCCTCCATTATTATTAAAAAAACTACGAATCCGCGAAGAACGATTGAAAACCTCCTTCAAAAAACCACGTTCCAAAAATACCAACTAAAATAGATTCCCCAATTGATGTATTCTTCCTTTTGATCAGCTTCGTGTTTTGATTAAATCAATAAAGAAGGCAGGCATATTTTCACAACCTTCCAGTTCAAATGGATTGCTTTCTTACGATTTCTCCGATTTCGAATTAAGATGTTTGTTCAGCTATTTGAAGACCATGTTCAAACCCTACCTCACCAAAAACTGCATATTTGCTCCTAGTACTATTTTGGCCTCTTTTGAGATTGTTGCAAGTTCTACTTCGCCAATTGCTTCTGCTATTTGCTCCGCGCGTGTCAAGGCTTGAAAAGCAAATTCCTTTGCCCCGAGTTCATTTAATATCGACCCCAAATTGAAGTGTCCCATGCACAATTGACGCTTCGATTCCAACTTTATTTCATCCGAGGGACTTTCAAATTGCTGCATTCGCCCAAATACAATTTTAATTGCGTCTGCACTGTATGTATATGCAATATTGGGTTGCCCCAGAGAAAGTAATACTCCACTAATATTCAACATGATGTCAACTTTAACTTTACTGGCATCTTCATTTGACTCCCCCACCTCCCCCAAAGCCTTTTTCAAGGTACTAAGAGATTGCCTGAGTCTCCCTGCTTTTCTATGCGACACACCTCGACTGTTCATCACCATTGAGTGATACTCTGGATTTCTCCCACGAAAGAAACAAAACAGTATCGCATCTGCTAGTTCCAGGCATTCCTTATCTAGGATTACATTTTGGGCAACAGCTACATCGTCAATAAGAGCAACAAGAACGTTAACTGCATCTCCATCTTTGCCTCCCACTTGAAGAAGCTTTTTCGCCGTCGCAATAGCATGGCGTCGTTTCATCACATAGATTGATAGCCGTTAGAGATTTTTTTATTTTTTCTATTTTTAAACACAACAAAAATCGATTTTTTATAGCACTACTAGTGGATAAACAAGAGTATCTTGTTGAAAGAAAAGAGCCTGATGGCAATCCGTGAGGTAATCAGAAGCAAGAACAATTTTAAAAAACACAAATGTCAGGTGTTCCTCTAATATTGTTAGTTTTGAAATTAAGCGAGGAGAATAAACAATGTAATAACAAGCAAAAATGAAAAAAACTCGTAAATCCACTTTGGGGCGAAGACTGTCCAGACAAACAGATGAGTTTGCATGAGAATGATTACAATGGAGGAAAAAGTTACTCTACAAGCGGCTACAAATTGCAAAATATGAAATGCCATTTCCCAACTTCTACTATTGAAGTAGATGTCGGATCTTACTGAAAGAAAGCAATGGGACATTGCAAGTAACGGCCCAGTGAAGGTGATTAGCAATGTAAGTGAACTAACGACGAGAAAGTGATACTCGTTCAAGCCAGTGTAAGCCCCACTCATGTCAACGGTAGAGACAAGATGAGAATTTCCAAGCGCGAAAAAGAAGCATTGTCCTAATATCCACATAGAAAGCAACTTCTCTATGTAGGATGTTCTCGTCATGTCGGATAACGAATCAACACTCCGCAGAATTATATCGGCTAGAACAAGTACTCCCACTGAAGAACTTCGATGTAGTACTAAAAACAGGATTAAAATGCCAGAAGTTAGTAATTCACGCCAAAAACCGCTTTTGTATTTCTTGTCTATTAAACTCCAAAATATCAGAAACAAACCTCCAATCAATGCAAGTCTCTGTCTAGCCACCAGTCTTAGACCTACAACAGTATCTTGCACTCCAAAATAATCCGTTTTTAAAGAGAGTAGTAAAACAGAGGTGGCGAAATGCACTGCAGAAGGAATAGCAGCATTTTGTCCTACGATTTTAGAAAATCGGCGAAAACGTGAGGCACTTCGAAAACAGTTAAATACAATAAACGCAGAAACGAATCGAGGATCGTTCCATAATTGTGGCGCCACTAAAGCAGAGGCTCCAGTTGACAGAAATGGTGGTTCAACCCCATGAGCCAATGCTGCAAAGTTGATGATCTGCAATCTTTCACGCAGAACACGCAAAGGAAGCAAGATTCCAAACAGAATAACAATGAAACCGTTTCGACGAGAAATTTTGTACAAGAAATAAGAAGCAGCAGCGAAGAACCAAAACGCATGCTCGTTTTCAATGAATGAAGAGCTAGAAAGAAGAATGCCATGAACAAACAGGATTCCTACTAGAATGCGACCGCCTTGAGCTTCAACAAAGTAGAATACTCGGACAGAAAAACAAAGCGTCAGAATACCCAAGATGAAAGCTGAAAAAAACAGTTTTGTCTGATACGCTTCTTCGTGAGCCATCATACTATTGTCTAACAACAATCTTTGACCTTGGTTCAAGAATTCATCGGGATTTGATTTCCACAGTTCATCGAGACTAGTAGAATAAATATTTTGATTCACCAGTAACTCCTTTATTTGATAGGCGTTAGCCGATATCGCAACTGTAGGGTCCTGGAAAAGTCCTTCAATAACACGTCCAACGCTATTTCGCGGAATTGGCAGACCAAATAGCATTGCCAGTGTGGGAGCTAAGTCAACTTGAAATATGTTTTGTGTAACATTGTGTAAAGCATAGTTTGCAGTTCCTACAGGCACCACCATCAGAAAAGCCGAGGTTTCTTCAGCAGAGGCCCCCCCATGGTTCCCAGCTGCATTCATTCCATGGTCACTCAGCATCAGCAACAACGTCGGTAATGGTTTACCGTCCACACACTTCACTGTGTCATCGCACAAAAGTGTCTTTTGCTGATGAACAAGTGATTTATGAATTTGTTCAAACACGGAGTCCATTTCTCGTAGCTTCTTTGACATTTCTGGTGAATCGGGACCCAACTGATGCCCAATATGATCCAGGCCGAGGTAATGTAATATAGTACAATCCCAGTCAGTAGATTCAACAGCTTTCATTTCAGGATCAAAAATAGAATCCAAATGCCTAGTCACATTGTCATCGACTTGAGTAAAATCTTTGGCAAAAAAGCTTGTGGTTCCATCAGAACGAGAAAATTGACTAGGAAACATCTTGAGCCAGGTATCATCGCCATATAATGACAACTTATAGCCCATGGAATGAAAACTTTCGATTATGTTCTCTTCTAGCAGTGCTTTTGAATTCAGATTATCTACGACGTCCATAAATTTGGGAATGCCTCCGGTAGTGAGAGCCTTAATACGCGGCATGGTAACAGTTGGAGTATTAGCATATGCCAGAAATGACCCCCCTTCGTGACTCTCAATAATTTTTTTAACATATGCCATCTCGGAGCGGTTGTGTACGAAATCTTCTCTCAAAGCATCAACCACCATGAGAACGAGTCGACCATATGTAGGCTGGATTGCATGTTTGAAAGGTTCATGTTTTATAGGAGGAGGAACAAGCTGGTAGCTGAATAAACTGAATTGCAATACAATACTAGATATGTAAATAACTAGCGCTAGTTGCAATGTATTCAGCAGAATGCTACCCTTCTTCCCCATCGTCGAAGATCTCCAGTGTGGGGGGACTATTCATACATTCGAAGTAGATGGGTGATATGGACCGAGCATGCTTCGTTAATTTACTAGTACAACAGCTGAAGGAGAACGAGATACTTGTTGCTAACGGATCTTCTGTTGACGGACAGAAAGTTTTTCGGGAACTTCAGCTAGACTTTCCTATTGTTAGCTCATTGGGCCTTGAAACGCTGTGCACGGACATCGTCAGTATTCTTGATGCAAGAGCCTCCATTCCCGATTGGTATTCCACGAGCCACAGAATGTACCAGGGAATCTCTTATCTTATGACCCAGCCTAAACTTGACGCTATCACCTCAAAAATGCTTTCGAAGTTCGCGACGTTATTCTTTTTGAAAACCTCGGAATACCTATTTAGCAAAGATACAAAGGAACCAAGTAAGTTTGTAAAAACTGAAGAAGAAATGATGGAGTATTTGGAAGCTGGTGCCAGCTATGAAATGTATCGTGGATTGTCTATCGAGGATTGGGAAGCATGTCATGTTACCGCATGCATTTTCCGCGTTGCCAAGTTGCTAGTTACTCTAGATAACACATTTAATTTCAGTGAAATAGATGTAAGTCATCAGTTGCTTGGAAATTTACGATCTTTTTGGCCGAAATATGTCTTCCTCCTCAGAGACCGAGTTATAGGGAATCCTGCCACTATGAAAAGTATCTTGCCTTCGATATTTGACTTGTGTAACGGATGCTGCAATTCGGCTGATGACTTGCGGATCACCATGATGTTATTAACCATTGGAGGTATTTGTACTTCGCTTACCGAGAGCGCTTTGACAGACAAGGCCTACTTGTGGGACTTCATCCAGCAACACTTAGTTGCGGATATTGCATGTACATTACAACAAGTCGACACCCCAGATGAAGTTGTTAAATCGATGCTTTTAATTCTGACCTATTATGGTGCTGGTGATCCTAGGAGAGTATCCAGTGCTAGTGGCTCCACCGATATGCTACTTCGAAAAGGTATTGTTCGGACGCTTTCGCAGTCCTTTCTACTTAAAAGGTGCCCGGAAGAAGTAGGAAACAACGAGAAGAATGTATTTGGTCATTTCCTTCAATGCTCTGCTTGCAGAAGCCCTACTACGTTTGAATATCTACTGTGTGTTCCTGAATTTTTGACCTCGGTAATCCAATCTGAGTATGACCACACCCAGAGAATCGGCTGGATGATTTTGATTTCTGCATCACCTAATTCACATACACATTGTAAAGAAGTTACTGCAGAAGAAATAACGCGCCGATGTCTTTTTTATTTAACAGAATTATCAAGTGAGTTAGGTCGTGCACAGATAAAGACGGTAGTAGATTTATTCAAGTTGTTATTGGAACCTTGGTTTTTGAAAATTGTTCAAAGATGGTCCCACAAATCAACTTTGATTGAAGTTGCCAATTCGATCTTTCTGGAACTGGGATCTGTTGCTACTGCAGCCCTTGAAACCTGTCGTGATGAATTTGGGCCTCGCGATGCAAGTATTCAAGCGCGAACGATATGTAAGACGTTGGTTTGTGCCTTGGCCAACGTTGCGAATAAAAATGATTGATTAAAACAATGATTGTAGAGATGAAAGAGTGCTTAAAATAATAAACCAGTTGCAAATAAAAAGGTTCAAACGAAATTGATGCTCGAGGCGGCGGGTGAGGTTGCAATTGGTTTGCGGATTCGTTGCAAACAAAAGTGATGAAATATATACATTATTGCTGCGAGTTCCTCTTCGCGTTCCTTTTCATGAAATCTTCTTTTGCTTTTTTCAGTTTTTCATTTTTGGCTCGGATTCTCTGTAGCTCGCGTCTCTCTTGTTTGTCTGCCTCCATTTGAGCGAGTAAGGCTCGTTGGTTCTTTGTTGGTCTTTTTTTCTTGGTGCTCGATTGCGGATTACTTGAATCCTTTTGCGGAGCTTTCATTTTGGATTCTGGTTTTTGCGACATTTGATTGCCGACATTTTGAATAGTCTCTTTTGAATGATCTACTTTTGCAGGCGAAGCGAGCAGGTTATTCGCATCATTTTTAATCTCTTCCTTCGGAGCAAGACCTTCAGAACCATTGGTAACCATTGACAGTTTCAAAATAAGTTGTTCTCGATGTGACGAGTCATTGGTAAGATTTGGTTGTTTCGTAATCGGTTGTTCTCGATATGACGAATCATGTACAGGAAAATGATCTTCAATTGCATCGCTCTTTGGAATCTTGAGTTTCGCATTGGCAATCTTCGCCCTCTCTGCAAGTGTCATTGGTTCGTCAGTCTTGATTCTTAACTTGAGTGGTTTTGTAGGGGCATCTTCCACCAAAGGTTTTGAATTATCCTTGAAGTTGGCACACATAAAGTCAAGTCTCCTTCCTCCTATAACTGCACTAACAGCCGGGTTCGAATGCCATGAAAGGCCAGTTGCATACAATCCATGTTTGCGTACATCGTTGCCTTTCGGATACACCATCGCCACTTTCACATCAGGACATTCTTGCCGGATTAAATTTCCAAGGCTAGAATAGAGTGGACGTATATTTGCGGTCTCCCCTGCACGAGGCCCAAACGGGGGATTAGTGATGATCCAATCTGGCTCAAGTTCTTTGAAATGAATGTTCGAAAAAGCGTTAGTGTCAAAGGTTACCCAGTCGCTTACTCCTGCAAGTTTAGCAGCGTCAAGTGCACCGGCAACAACACCTGCGTCTCGATCACTGCCGAACAGTATAGGAGCTGAAGGTGGGGCGATCACTCTCTCTTGTGCGGCTTCGACCACTTGATTAAACCGAGTCTCATCAAAGGAAGGCCAATTCATGAAAGCAAATTTTTCATCCATTTGAAGCTTGACCAAACCTGGGGCGGTGTTGCTGGCCAGTAGAGCCTGTTCTACAAGAAAAGTCCCCGAGCCGCAGAATGGATCTATGACACGATCTTCACGAGCCACGCCAACTGATTGCAACGACGAAGCAGCAAAAACTTCTCGAAGTGGCATTTTCACGGAGACATTTCTTCGGTATCCTCGATCACTCATGCTTCCACCATTAGCAGATATGGAAACTTTACAATTATTCTCCCACATCGATATGAATACTTTTTGAACGTTACGAGAGCTCGAGTTGTAGAATCCTCTTAATGAGACCTCGGAAATCTCCTCGATTAAACCTGTATGGTAAAGTTCAGATTTACCAGATGATATTTTAAATTCGATATCCGTAGAGCCCTCCTGGAAGTACTTGCTCCAATCAAGTTTCCGCATGTGATATATAAATCTCTCTCGCGTATCAGCTCTGAATGATCCTACCCTTACAATGGCTTTTGAGGCAACTCTACTTTCTAAAACCACGCGGTACAATGAAACATCATGGCCTGCCAGTTGAACTCCACCACGCTTCAACTTCCCATGGGCCACATTACCACCCAGTTGTTCCAACTCCTTCAGTAATGGACGCTCTAATCCCAGAAGAGTTTCTAGAAAGATATTATGGGGCCTCATCTATTTTATTCAATCCAGTAACGACTTGTCAAATAGCAACAGACAATGAATGTCTCGCGAAAAAGTTTGAATGGAGGACTGGTAATAGGGTCTACTCATTTCCGAATTTCAAAATCAATTTATTATTTGTACAATTGTAGCATAGTATTCAAAGGTGAGGTCGGTGATTTTCATTTACGATACGAAGATTCAAAACTCGCGCTTGCCTAGGTTTTGCAACAGGAACTATTCATCTAAAATCAGTGCTAATGGAACATAAAATGTAATCAACCAGCATGTCGGTGGTGCCGTTTCCAAAGTGACGCATGTCGGTGGGTGTTAGCGGGTCGCGACTCATAGTCATTGTGGGCCTACCTACATCAATCACTTGGACAAACGGTTCAAAACTTGCGGCGACGCTGACACTTAATAGATTTATCCAATCAACTCGTGTCTGAGTCATGGCCCATTTGACCTCGTCTTTGAAAAGTGTTGAATAGTGCCGGGGAAACAGTGATGTTGTCGTCATATAAATAAGCTTTTTATAACCCAAATCAGAGATTCCTTTCAAAATAGTTGCAAAAACATTTTTATAATCAGCCACCTGCCCATATGCCACTTCCCACAATCCGGAGGGATTAAAAAGAACTATTCGAGAATCATCGACTGGAGGAAACAGCTTCAAAAACGATTCAACGCCATTAACAGAAGAAATCACATGGTTTGTAGAAATGCACGAAATGTTAACCAGGGGGTATCGATATTTGACTCGATGACAATTTTGCATCGGAACCGAGTCCCCAATAAAAGTAAGCGGAGTTAAATTCCATGGAACACAGCTACGGTAATTCGAAATTTGAAATGCATCACAACCTCGAATCCAGACATCTTCATACAAGGACGAGAGAACAGCTTCAGCTCCTGAAACAGAGATTGTAGATTGGAAATGTTCATTTCGATGAACGAAAGATGATTTAGCAGCCGGATAATCAGTCATCGAATCATTAAAACTTGAATATTCTTCAATGACATCAACTACATAGTCACCCGGAAAGGGAGCATGGAACTCGAGAGAATAATCGACTCTCCACGTCATTCCATGAAGCGTGGATCCTAACAGAAAAAAAATCCCGTGAAATCCCGACGAAACAAAAACATGCGAAGTCATCCCATCGTGAAAAAATGCTCGCTTTAAACATCCATGCAATTCACTTGCACTCGAAAGAGTAACGTAAACCACCGGAAATTCATTCTGTGCAACGATGGAGATCAAGCTCTTCACAAGTGTTCCTGCACTCAATCTTAACATGCACACGATGATGAAAATCACATAATACATAAAACTGTTCAGATCAGCGTTTCAAGGGACCTCAGAGAGGCTGGAAAATAGAGTAGCCCCCCCCACTTATTTTACTATCCGTTGAAGAACGTTGGATGGAATACGGGGAATTAGTTTACAGAGGAGGAGCAAGGGTACTTGTTCGGGATGAAAGCACGAGAACTAGCAAAATGCAGCTGCTACCTGTTGAGATACGAACGGAAACGCAGGGTCTTCTGGATGAAAATATCACTTCCATGACCCACATGCAAGTGCAAGTCACCGATGTAAGAAGCCGGCAAAAGGACCATATTGTGGTTGCTACCAAGCATCTTAGTTCTATCAGAAAGCACCTAGATAATGAAGAAGAAGCTGCCTGTGTTAGCAAGTTGGAACGATGGCTCATGAAAGGCAAGAATAAACCGTCTTCCACTGATATAACCAAGGCTCTCTCAGCATGTCTGTGTTGCATTAGCTCACGTAATGGGTTTAAGGCGTCGTTTGATCCTGCTATTCTTTCTAAATATCGCAAATTGTTTCGTAAGGAGAAAAGCAATTCTGAAAAACTGGTTCCTCACCAAATACCGACATCCGATTCCGAAGATGAAGATTTAAATTCAAAATGGGAGGCAGATCAAGAGATGAAGCAAGCAAATAAAAGAATATCTGCCTCATTGAACAAATCTCAGGAGATTACATATGCAGAATGCGCTGCCAGATCATCCCAAGCATCCTTGAAGGCTCGTGAGAATGAGTTAGAAGAACAACGAATCGTCGTCCAGGCTTATCAGCAAACTGCACGTAAAACCACCACTGATCTTCGATGTGAAATGGATGTACAAAAAGACCAGAACCGCCAATATAAAAGCCTTATCAATGATGCGTTGCAAACAATGGATTACTGTGATAAGACCGAGGCGAAAATGAAACGAGATAAGGTCAAACATGTTCGCGAGCTGAATAGATTGAAGACCTCTTCCTTCCCATTCCAAAATTCAGGAAAATGGAAAAAAGGACCAATGCTTGGTCCTGGTCCTCATCCTGTGAGAAATGTGGCGATTCTAAAAGGTCAGCAGCAGGTGCAGGCGCCGTCCACCAAGGTTAGTCGCAAGCCCAATCTAAGCCAAACAGAACGACTGGTAATGGCCTTTGAAGCCTTGAGGGAATTGGCTAAAACTGCTGACCAGCACTATCTGGATTTTGAAACGGGTTTCCGGACGTTAGATCGCCACAGTCGCGGGTTTTGCAGCAAAAGAGACCTTGAATCCTTTTTACACCGAAAAATGATACTGTACCAAATCGATATTGATATTTTATGGGAGCATTTCGATGGTGATGGAAACGGGTTTATGGACAAGGATCAACTTGTATGGGGCTTTTATAACAAACGAAGGTTACTGAATCTGATGCGAAAGAATGAAGAACACGTATCCTTTCAGGTGCTCAAGGAAATTGAAGTGCCGCTCGAGCAGCTTCCCTTGTACGAGTCTCATGAACCTTCATCATTTTGTATCAGTGTCAAGTCTGTAAAAGGCGTGAAGGGACTTTCTGCATTGGACCATGCAATATTTTGTGTGATATCCGTCTGTGAAATCGTCCCTGGCGATGAAGACCAAGAAGATACCATAGTCATATTTGAGGAAAAACGGACTTTAAATTCCAATTTGAGACAGGACAATAGAACGCTTGAATGTTTTTTTGAAGATGAGGATTTACTTTTTCGAAAAGACTCCTACGAAAAACGATTGAACCAACATCTATTGATTGAAATACGCGCTTTGGAGGATGGGGCAGCAAGCGATGTTCGCAGCATATTCGTAGGAGAAATATTCATGTCTTTCGCTGATCTTTTTAGCACCACTGCACATGGTGAGCAATGGCTCTCGTTACAACACGGAGATTTCGAAGGAAAGATTTTGATTCGGTTGGTTCTAGACCAGCCTGTTGTTCAAACCAAAACGCCCAAGAAGAATGCAATCACTAGAACTAAAAATTCAAAAGAGGCAAAAATGCTGATTGATGAATTAATAGGGAGTCATGGGGTCAGCACATTACACTATGATAAGCAAGCTAGAAATACTATAGATGATCTCATTGGATATGTAAAATAATTGAAATTTATCTTCGTGTTTTCCGCTTTTTACGGTTTTGAGAAAAGGCCTTCGTTTCTATTCTAGATTCCCATTTCGCTTCCTTTTTATTCTGGTTGGATTTACCAGCATTTTCTAAAATTTCTGCAAACTGATCTGCATCCATCATATTATTCGAACCCTCCTCGTCACCGCTACTTCCGCTTAGAACGTCTTCCATGTCTTCCGAATCTTCGTCAAGTTCTTCGTCACTATCAGAGTCTCCATCAAGTTCTTCATCAAGTTCTTCGTCTTCACTCTCAGAATATTCCAGCATAGCACGCTCTTTATCCTGGGACAATTTTCGGTCGAAGTCGGGATCATCGTAATCTACATCCAAATCATCACCGTCCATATCAGGATTTCCAAATTCTTCTTTCATCATATCTTCAGCCAATTTATCCGCAAACGCATCCATTTCTTCCTCATCATCATCGTCTAAAAATTCATCGCGATTTGCAGATTTTGAAATTTTAAGCGATTTGATCGCCATTTGCTCCCGGAGATCCTCGCTGTGGTTTTCGGCACGTTTGTGAAAGTAGTCGAACAAGAACTTCTCATCAGGATTCACTTTCGACCCATCTTGCAATAGAAATGCAGGGGAATTGGCAGCAATTTTAGTAATGCCTCTTCCCATGCGAGACAACCTGCCACGAAGCCCAAAAGTGGAGGCAGATGAATCCTTCAATACTTCTAAATCTCTCTTGCGGGGGTTTCGATATACGAATCGCTCCAAGAAAGCGCTGGTGCTGAGGTCCTTGAGCGGATCTCCACTGTATTCAATACCCTTTGGATCCACTAGCAACGAGGAAGCGAAAGCCCGCACAGCTGGATGGAAGTGCTTTGTGAAAACTTGCAGTTCCCACAATTTGGTTGTTGTACCACAGCCAGCAAACATCGGATCACGTTTCGAGGTGTCGTATTCCAATCCATCTCCTTCCGCCAATCGCTCCGCTTCCAGCTCACTATGAAGTTGCTCTTCGCGTGCCAACTGATCAGCTCGAACATCAGGATCCAAAGAGTCACTGATCAACAGTTTCAGTGAATCTTCACGAGCAGGTTTAGGAGCAGCCATTGTCTGTACTGGTTCATCACTGCCTGTAATCATTCTTTTCAGTCCAGGTTTTTCAGAGATGATGGTAGATATAAGGAACAAAACACCTGCAGCTACGGGGGCAGGGGCATTCGCGGACACCTGTAACAGTCTCTTAATGAATGCTCTCAATCGAGGTAACTTGTCATCTCGTCTCAAGGATTTGTATACCACATTTAAAAACATGGACGATTTAGTGCTCGATCTAAAGTCAGCAGAAAGTAAAACTCCATATAATGTTCGATAGAGTCGGTCTGAAGAAGCATTTCGGGCACCCATTATTTGAAGCAGCAGCATTAATGCCTGTGTAGTAGTGACAAAAGTGCCTACGTGAACCATCTTAAACAACAAATTCACTTGTTCATCCATTTCCGCTCCAACTGTATTGGCGTATGGAAAAGCTCGATTCACTCCAGTGAGTATCGCACTCATGAGTTTGGATTTGAATGTCTCGCTGATATTCACTGTTTCCGATTGGGTTTTACCTGCACGTTTACCTTTTTTCTTTTTGTTGGTGGGAACTACTTTAATAGTAGTACTGGTGAAGTCATCACGGGCCATCGCTCGTTCAAACAAACGAACATAAACGGCAATTAGTTTTTGAGCAAGGGCTTCATCTCCAGCTCGTTGCAAAACAATCTGGTTTAAGAAGATGGTCGAGTAGTAGATTCCTCTTGCTGGTGATTTCGGTCTAAACATAAATTGCTCTACCTCGGTTGCCACTACAATACGCATATTCGGATGAGCCTTGATCAACTCACTGAGAAGATACACAGCATGTGAAGCAAGCTTTTTCTCTGGATCGCCCAGTTTGTTGACAATCAGCATTAAAAGAAACTGTTCCTGTTCAGGTCTGTCTCGGATCAATTGAAAAGCAGTTGAAATAGCCATTCGTTTAGCAAATTCCATTGTGTCAAATGACCAGGTTTCGAGGAAGCGAAGGAACTGGAGATATTTGGCTTTTATCTCGCTTTCCATCAACCAATACACCAAGTGATCTGAAGTGATATGCTTGGCAGACTTGACACTAATTGTCTCGAATCGCACATTAAATGTCATTAAACATCGTTCCTCTGGTAGGAGATTGTTTCGAAACAAATCGGCCAGCGCATCGATAGCCAACTTCGCCTCACGACGACCTTTCTTACCCGCCATTTGCACTAGCGACTCTAGAGTCTCCAAGTGCATTATGGGGCTCTTAGACACCAAAAGTGCCATAGCAGCTACCTTATCGGACAGAGTTCCTGACCGCATCATGTCACTCATCCATCGAGACTCTTCGTCATTATCAGACTCCTTTACTGCCTGACGATTTTTCATCGCGCTTTCTGCCTTAGTACGGAATTCTGCTATCTTGTCGTAGTTTTTAAATAGAGTAGACTCTCCTTCCTTTGCTGGTTCGATAACAGAGGGTTCGTCAAAAAACCAATAAAATACTTGCTCTTCTTGTTGCTCACTCGCATCTGGAATATATGCGACGTCGTCATCACTCTCAGCATCTTCAAAAGTTGTATGTTTATTCTTGGTGGCAACTTCTTGAACTTGGTCATAGGCATCCTCTTCTTCTGATTCTGATTCAACTTTTGCCGCGCTTTTCTTCTTCTTCCTCTTTTTCGTTTCCTTTTTTTTATCATACTTTGCTTTCTTTTCAATCTTCTTAACCTCGTTCTTTGTCGTTGATGGAATTTCAGAGGTTCCTGTTAAACCAGGAAGGTTCAATTGCATCAACAATGCCTTGACTTCATCAGTTAACGAACTATCGTTGGTACTTTCTTTCATCACCTTCTTCTTCTCTTTCAATGCCATCTTCAATTCAAAACCGTGACTGTAATCTACTTTCGTGGTTGACAAAAGTGGCTTTCACAAATCAGTTGTCAATGCCCAAATCAAAATCACTGGAGATAAGAAGGAATCAGGGTCTACTTTTATTTTGGTAACCAAATTGAGTCCCACCAATACTTCAGCACTGGTCGAAAGAAGGATGGTCCAGGTCAGCAGATTGACAAAGTGTTGAAGGCTCTGATCTCAGGTTTATGCGAAACGAGGAATGACAGAAATATTCAAAATATGAAATAGAACTTTTACATAAGGATTCAAATGAATCGTGATTTGCCATATTCGATTCTTTGGCAACCATGTTTATTTTGGTTCTTACAAACGTGGGATGTTGTAGCGTGCCATTAAATAACCGTAGGACACGTATTCGCCAAGTTGTTTCGAGCGGACTTGGCGGCTGCAGCAAAGCAAATATTGATACATAGAAGTTGGAGCCTTTGATTTCACTTGACGGTAACGATTTTCGCTTGGATCTGATTGCAGTTTACTGCAGATTTTATGCTTTTTCAGATATTTGAAATCATTATCGATCACAGCGATCTTCGCATTAAAACGATGTCTCATCCACACAACCGGCGCTTTGGTCGAGGCGACTCGTATCCTGGAATTAAAGGGACCATGCTTATTCCATCGACTTTTTTAAAGTCAGGCCAACTGAGGGTGTTTTCATTGATTGATTTATATAAAATTGTTGGGAGGATATCTTAAGTCATCAGAGTCTATCATCTTACCTGTTTTCAAAAATACCGTACAGCGTTTGTTCTTACAGTACGGCACAAAATTGAACTTATTACGAATCAAAAAGTGATGGTTATATTCGGGTGACTCTCTGGAGTGTTAGCACTATTGTAGTTCAGACTGGAGCTAAGAGATGCGAACTAGTTGGTTTTGCACTCATCTTTTTGAAAACTCCTAGAGAAGCGAACGATTATAATTCATTCTGTGGGAATGCAGTATGCTTCATTCAAAGTATAAGCATTCGCCACGATGGATAAACTACCCGATTTTAATAGTATTTTTTTTTGGATACCATCATGGTATTACAAAAAGTTCTTCATAAAGTTTTCTCCTTACTTTTGTTTCTTTGGATTTCCTGGAAACGAATTTCAAAACTAGTAAATCAATAAGAAATAACCGTTTCAAATTTCGTTTATTAAAATCTTGAGCTTTTAGAACTAGGGGAAAGGATGTTCGACCTATTTTTAAGCTCGTGGACAATTCGCTTGGTAGTCAGATTTAACTCCTCTGACAGTTGTTGCCACAAAGCTGCGCAATGCAAGCATTGCAGGAGGTGACTTCCGACGAAGTCTACGATACTTTCTCTCTGTAGGGTCAGTGTCGAGGTTCGTATAGGCCCGCATACTACCATGGTACTTGTAGTTGTTATCGATCACTGCTATTTTAGAGCTGAAATATTCACCCTGCAAGACAATTGGCTTGGGACTTTTTTAACTTTTTTTAACTTTTTTTAAATTTAATTAAATACCAGATACAATGTATTTAACATTATTAATACAATCCGAAACTGTTTTTTTGGAAACAAGTTTCCCAACTTGGGGTTGGTTATTTTTACAACGATAAAGTGAGTTTTGGTGCAAATACGTGAAACTAAGGACCACCGGCTTTGAATCACATAACCTGTGCACAATGAAAAGCGGTGTCTGGTACTACAGCAAAGAGGATTCAGATTGGCTTCCACGCGAGGACAGCGTTGACAGATCAGGCATTCCGCAAACTGCACAAGGATCAGTTGTAAAAGCAAATGCTCTCGGATCCGTTTTCTCAGACATGACTTCTATGATTCATGTGAATGAAGCCACAATATTGCACAACTTGGAATGCCGTGCATATTGCGATCTTCCGTACACGTGGTTGGGAGGAGTATTGGTGTCGGTTAATCCACTGAAACAGCTCAAAGAACCAACTGACGTTGGATTGTCTTCTGTTGCGCGGGAGACTCATCCGTTTGCTGTTGCAGAAAAAGCATTTCAAGGAATGAGATTTGCCAAGTCGGTAACTGGTTCCGACGCCCATCAATCAATTATAATTAGTGGAGAGTCAGGTTCTGGAAAGAGCGAGTCTGCGAAGCGGATCATAAGACACTTGGTTACCAAATCTGGAGCTCCTAAATTGGAAAATTCTCTCATTGCAATCATTCCTGTACTCGAGAATTTTGGTAACGCCACAACGGTGTCGAATGAAAACTCTTCCAGGTTTGGTAAACTCACCAAATTGTTTTTCGACCATTCTGGAGTCTTGGTTCAAGGCGGTATTGAAACTTACTTGTTGGAGAAATCGCGGGTTACATTCCATTGTAAGGAAGAAAGGAATTTCCATATATTTTATCGCTTGCTTGCTGGTATTTCTGACGCACAGCTGAGAGCATGGGGGCTTGAAAGAGAACCCGATAGTTTTCTTATACTTGGTGACAATATTGGAGTCACCAAATCTGACGCTACTCAATTCGTCAAGCTTCAAAAGTCTCTGGCATATCTTGGCATTGATGATACTATTTCGAATCGAATTTTTGCTACATGCGCCGGCTTATTACATTTGGGAAACATGACCTTTGTTCAAGATAACGACAGGCTTAAAATCGAATCGGTTTCCCACTTTCAATATGCCGCGGCACTCTTAAAATTACCGGAGGAGGAGCTTGAAAACCACCTGTGTCACAAGAAGATTAATGTGAGCGGAGAGTGTATCTATACTTGCCTCAGTCCTACTCAGGCTAGTTACGCACGAGAGGGAATGGTACGGTGCATATATGCTTCTCTCTTTGAATGGATTGTCGCTACTGCCAACACGAAGTTCGCTGTGAAAAACAAGTCGGAGAATGTGTCAATCGGGGTTCTTGACATATTCGGATTTGAATGCTTTGCGAAAAACAGCTTGAGTCAGTTATTGATTAACTTTGCTAATGAAGTATTACAGAGAACATTCTCTAAGCAAGTTCTCATATCGGAAGCAGCCTTATTTTTAAGTGAAGGTATTTTGGTAGATGTTCCTGTAACACATGAAACTGCAAACGATGCATCTCAGTTACTCTTTGGTGGGTCTTCCAGTATTTTACTTGCGATTGAAAATGAAACACGATCCACTGCGCCCAATGATTCTAAACTCATCGCGACGTTGCATCGTTCGTTTTCAAGTCATTCATCATACAGTAAACCACATCCACGATATGAGCACTCAAGGTTTATTGTTCATCATTTCGCCGGCCCTGTAACATATGAAGTAGAAGGATTTGTAGAGCAAAACACCAACAAAGCACCTTTGTTCCTTCACGAGCTGCTGTTATTGTCCTCAGATGAGTCACTTATTAAATCCTTGAAACCGACATTCAAAAGATCCAGAAGCTCGCTGGTATCCTCCGGCATATGCGCTAGTTTTGGCACAGGTATTGGTCGCTTGGTAGACCATCTGGAATCCACTCAGTGCTCTTTCATTCGCTGTATCAAGCCAAACAAATCCATGCACCGAGGAGTTAGCAAAGGATGGTTTAACAGAAAATTTGTTACACAGCAACTCCGATATTTAAGTATTCCGGAAACAGCTCAAGTTTTAAAATCTGGTGGATATCCTCTTCGGATTGACTATGAGCAAGTCGCTACGAGCTACAGTTCATTCTTGCCCAATGAAGCTATTAGCAGATGGAAGGCCAAGTATCGCCAGGACAATTCTTTATTTACTCGAGCGTTGTTTTCCTCAATTGGCGTCAAGTCTGGCATCAAGTTCGGTATCACTAAATTATTCTTTTCCGATGGATCTTTTGAAGATGTAGAATCACAATTTCAAAAGTGTAAATTATGGACCAATGACCAAAAGTCGGAATGCTCGGAACGTTTTTTCAAATTTTTATCTACACGTCTATGGAAACGATGTTTAGCTCGTGCTAAATCAGTGTTGGCATTCAATGCTTTGCTGTGTAGAGTGAGAATGCGTGGCAGAGCTGCTTTAATAGTAACTCGTTTTATTCGCCGCACCTACATACTTCATTCTGCAGCGAAGCGATTGCAACGGTGGTGGATTCAGTACGCAAGTCGCCCACTGCCAATCGATAATCCAATCGTCGAAACTCTACAAGAGAATCTATGTGTGAAAATTCAGCCAGAGATTGAATCAGAATCGGATTGCAGCACCAGCGTTTACAGTCCTAATAGCTGGGAATCTGAGAAAGACGAAGAGTTATCTCGTTTACGCAATGAAGTGCTTTTGCTTCGCAATGAGTTGAAGGATGTGAAAAAATACCTTAAATATTCAGGTTGCGATTCGAGTGCCTCGTCTATCATCCAAAACTTTTGGAGAACGCTGGGTAAAAAAGGAAGTTCTCCCAAGGTGTCGAGAGAGAGAGCTATAGAAGCTGAACTTCGATCACTAAGAATCGCGCATGAAGAGCAGGCAAAGTTGCTACGTCAAACAGTGGCACTTGTAAAGCAACGTTCTTCCATAAAGAAAATTGACAGTGAGCCAAGGAGTTGTGAGCTATTAGATGTCGTGAGTGCATGCTCCATTATGTAGAGCATCTATTTCGATCATTATAATAAAACATATTTCATTTAATGTTACATCCCAAAACTTTTTTTCCATTGATCAACTCGAATACTCCCCCTTTTCGGTTTCTCTAACCAGTATTCATCTCTCATTGAATATGTAGCCCCATCTGGGGCAGCCTTGCCATCGGTGTCCTCGGCGAAACTAAAGTACTGCACGGGTCTAGGCTTGGTCGAGTTGTTGCTGCTGCCCCTATGAAATGTTCTGGAGTCCATCAGCACCGCAGTACCAGCTGGTATCTTGAGTCTGACAGCAGGAGCTGACACCAAAAGTTCATGCTGCTCGGAAGGTAAAAGATGAACATGCGTATGAGTACCGGGCCAAACATCTAAGGCAGCCATGTCCACATCAACATCTGCCAAACTCACAAATACAGATATCATTTTGTTTACACCGCGGAAGTCTTCGGCGCTCTTCATGTTCGTGTCAGGATGAACTCCTTGCTGGCCGGCTCCAGGTAACGACACTAATGATGAGTACTCTACCACGGAAGCGTGATTTCCCAACTGACGAGTTATAATTTTGTCAATAAAAGTCATAGTCGTCGTGAAAATAGCGTCTGTGGCGTTGTTTCCTATCTCGAGTGGGTAGTCGTGTCGAAACTCGCTTTCCATTATATTTCCGAATGTAACTTTGGGATCCTTGATCTGCTCTGCGATATCAGCAGCTGCTCGTTTACACACATCCAAGGGTATTATGGATTGCAGCAATACAACACCGAACCGATCTAGTGATTCACTAGCACGCTCTAAGGATTCTTCAGTCAAGTGGCTTGTAGCTAACTCTTCAATCCTCATTGGGAGTGAAATTAAATCAACAGCAATTCCAGCAGTGAAAGTTTCCATATCCAATGATTTCAAATCAAAGTTCAAAATAGAAGGTAACTCAGGATGATATTGACCTTTAAGAGTGACGATCTCGGATACCATTGTGAGAGCGAAGATTCGAAAGACTAGCTCGATCTCTTTTACTGATGTATTCTTCATACAGGTACGAGAACAGTGTGCAAGTTCAATCTCTAAAATATGCTTTTCGTCTAGAATCCATTTCACATAATACGACAAAGATGCGACCGCGATGATCAGAACCAAATTCATAACGTGAATAATAATAAAAAACAAAAAACAGTTTCATCATATCATGGATCTGTCAGATTACCATCGAGAGCAACTTTCCAAGTATGTATGTTTTTTCAGGAACAAGCGTGAAGTGCAAGTGGCGGAAATTAAAGAACTTTTCAATGACGCTGCTGATGAGTTGCAAACCGACGCCCTCCTGAACTACGATGAAATGAGCAACATTCTGTCCACACTAGGTGATTCTGTGCAGTCTAATTTCACAGAAGATTTGAAACGAACAGTCAATATGAGCGTTCTCGCAATTCAGCAATTGCTAGCCGATGCCGACGCTCAAGATCTCGAGCTTCAAATGGACACATCAAAAATCGAAGATTCGCACCTGATCGAAGAAATCGAGAGGATGAAACTGGACGCATCTAGTAATGCCGGCAAAGCCAAGAAAACAGGAAGATTGGTTTCGCTTCGTGATGAGCAGCAACGTATCATCGGGGACAACGCCAGTTTAGAAGCCCAACTTGAAAAACTGAGAGAGGAAAACCAGAAGCTTCATGATACCAACGATAAATCCAAACAGAGCATTTCGAACCTTACCTATGAGGTAGAATCTCTCAAACGGCACAAAAGCAGTGATAAAGAAGAAAAGACCTCTGGGTCGAAAGTATTGGACGTGCAAAAAGAACTCGATGAAGAGCGAGATGCACTGGTCTCGTTGAGGGCAGAACTAGCGGATGCGCGAGATATCATTTTAGGAAAATTAGGATGCGACTTGGAAGAAATCACAAAGAATTTCAAAAAGTCGAATCAGTATTCCCAATTACGCAAGACGCTAGGTCAAAAAACAGACCAACTAACAGATTTGAGAAGGTGAGTTCAAATTTTCATGAATAGAATACATGTTCACCATTTGATTAGGAGAATGATGGTCTACGAACCAGACGAAACTCGACTGGATAACAGTCTCGAAGATTCGGCGCTCCGCCATAAATGAATACGAAATATTAAAAACATGAATTCATTGAAAGAGAAGAATGACCACTTGTGCATCATCTATACATTCGTGCTGCACTTGGGTCATTCTTACAAAGCCCACTTTCAGGGCAATTTCTTCTAATATTTTATTTGCTACCTTCACAGAACAAAAAAGTCTATTTTGAACATTCGCCACTAGAAAACCTTGGTGGTCTTTCTTCAAGGCATGAAACGCAGTAGCGAACAACTGCTCCAACACATCCCTTTCATAACAGCAATCACTGGCAACTACAACATCATACAAGTTGCTTTTTATCTTATAATCAAGCCAGTTGATTTCTAAAACATTGCAATCCACATCGTTAAGCTTGCAGTTTTCTCTCAGGAGTTCCAAAACAGTTGCTTGGGCATCACTTACAGTTACTCTGTGACCTAATTTGGCTAGGTATATCCCAGCTACACCTGTACCACTGCCAAGTTCAAGAATATCGAATTTATCCTGGCGATTGTATACCGTAGAGAGGTACTCGCACAACATAACGCATGATTCCCATATTTTATGGCCAGTCAAATCAATCGATTCGCAATGAAGCAATGCATCAAAGGGAGAAAGTTCTGTTACAGATTTTATTTGAATTTGACCCACAATTGGCAAAGGCACTTTTTTAATACCATGTCCAGAGACGCTATTCAGGTCAAAATCAGCATTGTCATCCATGTACTAGTTGTAAGAATGTAAAAAAAAAACAAGAATCAATCTTGTGGACAGGAGGAGAGATGTCAGAGGAAGTATTAGAAGCAGAGGTAGATGAGGTAAGTGGACATCGGAACACAGAAATCAGTTACTTATTCTCAGTGATAGTCACTCGACGCAATGCTTGCGGAGTTGAAGAAAGGAAAGAAATCCAGCAAGAGTAAGAAGAAGAAGAAGGAAATCGAAACGGATGACAACACAGCGGAACAGGAGATTGAAGCGGCTTCTGTTCCGAGGTCTATTACCGAAGCAGGGGACCACGAGTATTCTTACCAGCATCTGTTGGACCGAATTTACATCCAATTGAGAGCAAACAATCCTGATTTGGTAAATAAGAAACGAGCGGTGCTGCGCCCTCCAGAAGTTATGAGAGTAGGCACTAGTAAAATTCTCTGGGTCAATTTCCCAGACATTGCCAAGATGATGAAACGAGATCCAGATCATGTGTTTAGATTTTTTCTAGCGGAACTCGGCTCAACGGGTTCAATAGACGGTAACGGACGTTTTATGATCAAAGGAAAGTTTGGACCAAAAACCATCGAAAGTTTATTAAAAAAGTATATTGGTAAGTGGAATGGGATTCTAGGATTGTTTCAAATCTAATACCATTGTAGCTGAATATGTAACCTGTCACATGTGTAGGGGAGTGGAGACGAAACTTGTTCGCGATCCAGTCAGTCGAATGTACTTTATGCATTGTACTTCCTGTGGAGCCAGTAGGGCAGTGTCTGCTATTCAAAAGGGTTATCATGCTGCGCAAAAAGGAGAACGTCGCGCTGCAAGAAATGCCGCTTAGTCATTTTACATTTTATAAAATAATTCAGTGATTCCACATAATGTTCTTGCTTCTGATTACCTCGCGGATTGCCATCAGGCTCTTTTCTTTCATCAAGATACTCTTGTTTATTAAGAAATTAGCCTTTGATGGCACTTGTAGTGCTTTAAAAAAATCGATTTGTTGCGTTTAAAATAATAGCCATCAGGCTCTTTTCTTTCAATAAGAAACTCTTGTTTATTTTTTTTAAACAACAACAAAAATCGATTTTTAAGAAATTAGCATTTGATGGCTTGTATCCACTAGTGGTGCTTTAAAAAAATCGTATTAAAAATACCAGGTAAATAGTTTAACGATGTTGGTGTTTGCACAAGTTGATATTGTGTGATTACCGAGTTTTTCTTTTATTTACTTGATTAAAATAGTGGTACCGTAACTTTCCCCAAAAGAAATTCTACGCCTGATAGTTTTTATCAAGGGTGGTTTGAGCTGCATACAAGTCGACGTAATTCAATCTAGTCGCTCCAAATATTTTTGAATTGTCTTCAGATTGTAGAAACCAACATTCTTCGACGACCAAATTGCCGCTAGCTTTTAAAATCGTATTACTCAGCATTGAAGCAATTGTTGAAGAGCTCACGTTGATATCAATTTCCATGTAGTTTCCACCTCTATGAAAGGTGGTAGTTAGAGCTTCACCAATATTTACCGGTTTTTCT
>Ga0105055_10002014_pt1 | contig 32248 bp, 23 predicted proteins | sample BON03_FD_78090 | JGI IMG/M metagenome (GOLD analysis project Ga0105055, IMG submission 78090) | Freshwater microbial communities from Lake Bonney liftoff mats and glacier meltwater in Antarctica - BON-03 | ecosystem: Environmental > Aquatic > Freshwater > Ice > Glacier meltwater | place: Lake... | reverse complement strand
TTGCGCATGGCGATCACCCCAGTCCGCGCACGATGGGCGGGCCGAGCAGGTTGGCCACCGGGATCGGCAGGCGCTTCCACGCGGCGATGAACAGGCGGTATTTCGGGTTCAGTGGGTTGATGTCCGGGATGCTGGCCCCCGGCGCCAGGCGGAAGCGATAGGCCAGCGGCGCCGGCTCGAAGCCCCAGTTCTTCTTGAACGAGAACGCGCCTGTGCCGGTCTTGCTGCGGCCGAAATCGAACAGCCGGAAACCGCGCGCCGCCGCCCGGCGCATCACCTCCCAGTACATGAAGTCGTTGCCATAGCGGTCGCGCGCCGCGCGGATGCCGCCGCCGTAATAGGGCAGCACCTCGTCGCGGAAGTAGAAGTTCATCACCGAGGCGATGGCGGTCGGGCCGTCCATGATGGTGACGATGTCGGCATCCGCGCCGAACTCCTCCATCAGCACCCGGAAATAGCGGCACGAGAACACCGGCGTGCCGAGGTTGCGCACGCTTTCGGCATAGATCGCGTGCAGCCGGGCGGGGTCGCGCTCCACCTCGGAGGTGAGGCCCAGGCCGATGCCCTTGCGCACCATGGCGCGCTGCTTGCGCGGGATCGCCTTCATGTTGGCGTCGTCGTCGCCGCTGATCGGGCGGCGGAAGATCACGTAGAGGTCGGCGCGGGAAGGCCAGTCCGCCGGGTCGAGCCAGCCGTCGGGGGGCGGGTGGAGGAAGCGGAACTCCAGCACCGGCACGCGGGCCTGGCGCATCAGCCCCTCGGCATGGGCGACCAGGGCGGCGAAGCTTTCGGCATCGGCGGCCAGCGGCCCGCCATTGACGCAGAACGGCACCGATATCAGAGAATCGCCGAACAGCCTGGTGCGCACGCGCGCCAGCGGCAGTACGCCGGTCACCTGCCCGTCGCGCTCGGCGAGCACGTAATGGGTGGCGTGGCCGAAGGCGCGGGTGATCACCCGGCGCCAGGCGGCACGGTGGAAGAAAGTGCCCTGGGGGTGGGCCAGCACGAAGCGGTCCCAGGCCAATTCGAGGGCGGCACTTTCCGTGCTGGCGCCGTCCAGCGCGCGCAGGCTGATGGTCATGCGGGGCGCGCCGTCAGGCAGCTTGGGCGCGGGCGGCGTGCGGCTGCGGCACCGGCGGCGCGTGCCGCACCTGGGGGAACACCTGGTCCACCCGCCCCCAGGCGAAGTCGCCCAGCAGCCGGCCGAGGCGCGGCGCGGTCAGGCCGAGGTTGAGGTAGTGGCGGAAGCGCGACAGGCGGCCGGCCCCGTCGATGCGGGGCTGGCCGGGATCGACCTCCCACGGGTGGATGTAGAACATGCCCGCCTGTTCTTCGGCACGGTTGAACGCCGCCAGCCCGCGGCGAAACACCGCATAGGGTAGCAGCCGGAAATAGCCGCCGCCGGAACAGGGCAGGTTCTGCCCGCTGAGTGGCCCGCGCCGCGGCCGCAGCGTGGTCATCGGGATTTCCCACAGCGCGCCATCGGCCACCGGATGCACGAAGCGCGGCGCATCCGGCGCGCCGTACAGGTCGTGGCGGATGGGGTAGATGCTGGAACTGTAGGTGTGCCCAGTCTCGGCGAGGATCGCATAGGCCCAGGGCGTGCGCCGGCCGATCGAGAAGGTCGGCGCGCGGTAGCCGGTGACGCGGACGCCGCCGATATCCTCCAGCAGCTGCTTGGCGCGCAGCAGGTCGGCGCGGAACGCCTCGGGGGTCAGTGTGTCCACCCGGGCATGGCCGTGGCCGTGGCTGGCGAGTTCGTGGCCGGCGGCGACGATGCGCCGTACCAGGGCGGGATGGCGTTCGGCCACCCAGCCCAGGGTGAAGAAGGTGGCCGTCACCCCGGCACGGTCGAACTGCTCCAGGATGCGGTCCGTGCTGGCCTCCACGCGGCGCGGGAAATGCTCCCACTGCTCGCGGGCCACGGTGCGGGTGAAGGCTTCCACTTGGAAGTAGTCCTCCACGTCCACCGTCATGGCGTTGCGCAGGCGTGCGGCCAACGGGGCGGGGGCGGGGGCGGGGGTGGGCGGATGGGCGGTCATGACAGGCCGCTGCGCTGCTGGTTGAAGCCGCCGAACACGTCCATCAGGCGTTGGAACACGCGCTCGCGCCGCGCCACCTGTTCCTCCAGCGCCTCCACCCGGCGCACCAGGTCGGCGTAGCTGCGCGCCTCGGGGGGGCTTCCAGGGCGCAGCGGGATCACCTCGGCACCCAGTTCGCTCTCGCCCACCCCGTCGGCGCCGCCCTCCAGGTCGGCATGCAGTTCGTTCGCGGTGGCCTCGACCATGGCGGCGTCGATGGCGTGCGATTCCTCCAGCGCTGCATACAACAGCACCCGCGCGGCCAGCCGGTTGATTCGGCGCGGCATGCCGCCGGTGTGGCGGAACACGGCGGCATAGGCGTCGTCGCTCCACGAAGGATCGCCTTCCCAGCCCACTTCGCTCAGCCGGTGCTCGATATAGCCGCGCGTCTCCTCGTCGGAGAGCGGGCCGAGATGGTAGGAGGCGAGCACGCGCTGGCGCAGTTGGTCGAGGTCGGGGCTGGCCAGCTTACGGCGGAACTGCGGCTGGCCCAGCAGGATGGTCTGCAGCGACGCTTGGCCGTCCTCGGTCATGTTGGAGAGCATACGAAGCTCCTCCAGCGCGGCCAGGGTCAGGTTCTGCACCTCGTCCACCACCAGCAGGCAGCGCCGCCCGGCGGCACGGTGCTCGGCCAGCATCTCGCCGAACAGGCGGATCAGGGTCGCCTTGTCCGTGGCGTCCGTCTCGATGCCGAAGGCGGACATGGTCAGGCGGAACAGGTCGTCGTTGCTGACCTGCGTGGTGTTGATGCGCGCCAGCGTATAGGTCTCGCGGTCCAGCTCCGCCCACAGCCTTTCGACCAGCGTGGTCTTGCCGGCGCCGACCTCGCCGGTGACGATGATGAAGCCCTCGCCCTGCGACAGCCCATAGATCAGGTGCGCGATCGCCCGCCCATGGCCGCGGCTGCTGAAGAAGAAGCGGCTGTCCGGCGTGAGCTGGAAAGGCATGCCGGTGAAGTTGTAGAACCGCTCGTACATTATATCCCCTAGGGTATCCCCCGGCACTCGCTCAGGCTGAGCTGCTCAGCCTGAGCTGCTCAGCCTGAGCTGCTCAGCCCGAGCTGCTCAGCCTGAGCCGCTCAGCCCGAGCCGCTCAGAACGTCTTGCGCATGCCGACGGTCAGCAGGTTCATGTCGTAGCCGAAGCCGGGCCGGTTGGTTGTCGAGCGGGAGTAGGTGTAGCTCGCCCGCGTCGACCACGTCTCCGAGATCGCGTAGTTCACGCCGGCACTGAAGGTCAGCGTATCCTGCGTCACCGCCAGCGTGCCGCCGGAACGGCGCGAACCGTAGCTCGCCTGCAGGTTGCCGCGCAGGCCGGGGCCGAGTTCGCGCTGCCAGCCGGCGGTGGCCGTGGTGTAGGTGACCGAGGTGGGGGCGCCGGCGACGTTGGAGGTCAGCGTGTTGCGTTCGTTGTGCTGCAGGGTCAGGCTGTAGCTGTCCATGTTCTGCAGCAGCGCGCCGGTGGCCGAGAAACGCCGCACCCGTGACACGCCGCCCTGGGTGCCGGCGAAATTGTCGGTGAGCACCAGCGGAATGCCGGTCTGGCGGTCGACCGCCGCGCCGAAGGAATCGAAATCGGCGCCGAGCAGCGCGCCCTGCAGTTCCTCGGCGCCGCTGCTGACGCCCTCGGAATAGCGGGCGCTGATCCGCGTGCGCGGCGTCGGCGCTGTGGTGCCGTCGAAGCTGAACGAGTTGCCGCCGTCGCGGCGGCCGTAGCGCACGGTGATGGTTGTGTCCGGATCGGGGAGCCAGCGCATGCCGGCGCTCCACAACAGCCCGTTGATGCGCACTGGGGTGACGCCACCATAGCGGATGTCCTGGTGGCCGATCTCGCCCAGCACCGTGATCATCCGGGTAACGGCATAGCCCACCTCGGCGACCTCGCTCTGGCGGTGGGCGTTCTCCAGCACGCCGGAGCCGTCGTAGTTGATCCGGCGCAGGGTGGCGCCGAACAGGACGCGGCCGAACTCCTGGCCGCTGGTGAAGGCCAGGTGCGCGGAATTGGTGATGGTCGGCTCGTTGGCCAGCGCCGGGGCGAAGGGCGTATTCTGGGTCACGCCGAGGCCGGTGCGGTTCAGGTAGCCGAAATTGTAGCCCGCCTCCACGGTGCCATAGTCGGCCAGGCGGAACTGCAGCAGCGGCCCGATGGAGAAGCTGGTGGTCTGCACGCGGTCCTGCCGGGCCAAGTTGCCCGCGGCACCCGTCCCGAGTCCGCCGGCGCGCGACTGGTCGGTGGCGAAGGCCTGGGCGTTGAGGTAGAGTAGATCCTCAAGGATCGTCGCGCGCCCATTGGCACTGAGGTTGTGCGCCAGCGTGTTGCTGCGCGACGAGTTGGCGAAGACGCGCAGTTGCGGTCCATAGAACAGCGACCCCTGCAGCCGCGACGTGCTGCCCTGGACCGAGATGCTCGGCGTGACGGTGGTGAACACGTCCCAGCCAGATCCCCCCGCGACGCCCAGGGTGGTGCCGAGGCCTTGGGTGGTGCCGAGGCCTCGGACGTTGTCGGTGAACGAAACCTCCACGTCGATCGCCGGCATGATGGTCCAGGCGCGCTCGCTGATCAGCGGCTGGCGCTCGTAGGCGCGCTCGAAGGTGCGGCGCAGGTCGCCGAGCTGAACCGGTGCGCCAACCTGCGGCAGCACCTGGGCCTGCGCCGGGCCGGTGGCCCCACCCGCCAGCAGGCCGCCGAGGGCCAGGCAACACGCCAAGCCCGTGGCGGCGGGAACACGTCTCGTGGCCGCACTTGCGACGCCCGCGCCCATCGCCGCGGGAGGCATTATGGCCGAGCGCGCGTGCGCCGCGCGCTCAGTTTGCGGGCTCGTCATCGGCATACAACATGTCGGGTCACTCACTCGCTTGAGGGCGCCAGCAGCCCGAGCCGGGCCGCTGCCAGGAGGATGGGTTTCGTTCCTAAGGTTCTACCTTAAGAATACGAGCCGAAATAGTGGTAAGCCCCGAATGTGTAGCTGGTGGTGACGCGGATCTTGTTGAGCATGAGGGTGATCGTCGGGCAGGCCTTGATCAGGTCCAGCGCGGCCAGAACCTCCGCCCGCTGCGTGCGTTCGGCCTCGACGATCATCACCACCTGGCCGACAAACGGCGCCAGCGTGCTGGGGTCGCTGGTGGACAGGCAGGGCGGTGCGTCGAGAATGACGATATGATTGGGGAAACGCCGTCCCAGTCGCTCGATCAGTGCGGTCATGGGCCGCGCCACCGTGCCGTCGGCGCCGCCCTCCAGCGAATCCACGCGGCGCACGCCCACCGGCAGCACCGAGAGGTTGGGGATAATGGTGCGCACCAGCGTGTCCTCGATGCGCAGGTTGGGTGTAAGGGCGAGGTCGATCAGCCCCGGCCGGTCGCCGATGCCAAGCTGGTCGGACAGCGCGTTCTGCTTGGCATCCACATCCACCAGCAGCACTTCGCGCTGGGTATGCTGCGCGATGCTGCCGGCCAGGTTCAGCGAGGAGAAGCTCTTGCCTTCGCCCGGGCGGGCGCTGGTGACCATCACCAAGTTGCCGGCGCCGCGGCCGGGCGTGTAGCTGCCGCGCACCGAACGCAGTATCTGCCCGACGGTGACGCGGAATTCCTCGGAAATGCGGGTGCGCGCCTTGCGCCCCACCACCATGCCGGCGCGCTCCAGCGCCACCAGGTCGAGGGTCAGCGGCGCAGGCACCATCGTGTCGAGGTCGGCGCCGGCCACGTTGGCCAGTTCGTCGCCCGGCCGCTGGTGCGTGTCGCGGCGGACCGCACGGTCCAGCACCAGGGCGCCGGCATCGGCCGAACCGGGCCGCGACGTGGCCTGCCCGGCATCCGCCAGCGGCGGCGGCGGCGGCAAAGCTTCGTGCCCTTCCGCCCCGGCGGTGCCCATCGCAGCTGGAGCGGAGCCGGGATCAGCGTCGGCGCCATCGCTGGGCACGGCGTCGTGTTCATGCGTGGACGCCTGATCGAAATGCACCTGCGGCGGCATCGGCAACGCCGGGCCGCTGGCGCGCCGCGGGTCGGGCGCGTTGCCCGCTTCCGTCGCGGAGCCCAGCCCGCCCACGCCGCCCAGCTTGGCGGCCAGCCGTTCGGCCAGATGATTGGGTCCGTTTGCCATGGCTACAGCGGTCCCCCGGATTGCACCAGCCGGTAGAGCAGGCCCGAATACACGCCGAACAACAGCACCATGGCGAGTGTGAAGCTGAGTATCGAAATGGCGCGCGCGCCGGGCGAGGTGACCGCCACCATGGAGATGCTGCCGGCCACCGGAAGGCCGAGGTCGCGCAGTTCATCCAGCGTGTGGAACGACTGGTCGAACTGGGCCAGCAGCAGCGCCAGGCCGACACCCAGCGCCAAGGCGGCCAGCAGCACGCCGGACATCAGCAGCGCGCGTTTCGGCGCCACGGCGTTCTGCGGCACCTGTGGCGGGTCGACGATCTGGATCTTGATCTTGTCGGCATCGGCGTCGGCGGCCGAGGCGATGCGCATCGACTCGCGCCGCGACAGCAACTCCTCGTAGTTCTTGCGCAGTACGTCGTAGTCGCGAGTGAGGTTCATGAACTCGGCCTGCAGCCCCGGGGCGCCGCGGGCGATGTCCTCCAATCGGTTGCGCTCGCGCGTGGCATCGGCCAGCTGGCGTTGCAGCGAGGAGAGCGTCGATTCGGCCTCGACCAGCCGCACCTTGATCTGTTCGTAGATGGGGTTGGGCTGCGAACGGCTGCGCGAGGCGCCGGTGGCCGGCGCATTGGCGTCGGCCTGCTCCGCCGCGCGGTTGGCCGCCTCGGCCTCGCGCAATGCCGCGGCGCGCAGCGCCTCTAGCCGGCGGCGCGACGAGACCACGTCGGGATGGTTCTCGGTGTAGCGTAGGCGCAACTCTTCCAGCGTGGTCTGCGCCTCGTCCATGCGCGCCTTCGCGGGGCCGCTGACGAAGCGGCCGAGCGGGCCGAGGCCCGGCGTGGCGGCGGTATCGGTTTCGGTCACCAGCAGCGGTTGGGTCTTGGCCAGCTCGTCGCGCAGCAGGTCGCGGTTGACCTGCTGGTCCTGCAGGCTGCCCTGAAGCGCGCGCACCATCTGCTGCGCCGTCTCCATGCGGGTCACGCCGTTCAGGTCGTTGGGCAGCAGGTCGACGTATTTGGCGCGGAACTCGGCGCGCCGGCGCTCGGCATCGCGCAACTGGCGCTCATAGGCGCCAATCTGCTGTTCCAGGAACAGCGTGGCGTTCTGCATCTCCGAACGGTTGGCGCCGGTCTTGCTCTCGATGAACGTGGTCAGGATGGTCTGCACGACGTCGAACGCCAGCTTGGGGCTGGCATTGCGATAGGTGATGGTGAACAGGTTGCGCGTGTGCGGCGTGACCAGGATCTGGGTGCCGAGGTCGGCAACCAGCCGCTCCAGGTCCGACGGACCGGTGATCTGCAGGTCCAGGTCGGTGTTGGAGATCAGCCGCTCGAGGTTGGGGCGGCTGAGTAGCGTGCGCTGCAGCATGTCCACCTGCCCGCTGACCTGGTTCTCCACCGCCAGCCCGCGCAGCAGCGGCGTGAGCACCGCGTCGGCGTCGACGTAGAGGCGGGCGCTCGCCTGGTACTTGTTCGGAATCATGGTCACGGCGACCCAGCCGATGGCGCAGACCATCCAGGCGCAGGCCACCATGGCCCAGCGGAATCGCCAGGCAGCCGATGCCTGGCGGCGGATCAGTACGCGGAGCTGTTCCATCCAGCCAACCTCAATCTAGAACCAGCTTTGCGGGATAATGAGTGTGTCGCCCGGGCGCATCTCAACATTCTGGCATATGTCGCCATTTTTGATGAGGTCATCGAGGCGCACGCGGATGGTGTCCTGGCGGTCGCCCACGCGGCGCACGATGACGGCGTTGTTGCCGGCGGCGAAGCGCGTCAGCCCGCGCGTGGCGATCATCACGTCCAGCACGGTCATGCTGTCGCGATAGGGAATGGCGGCCGGCTCAGTGGCCTCGCCCAGCACCTTCACCTGGCGCTCGAACGGCCCGACGAAGCCGCTGACCATCACGGTGACGATCGGGTCCTGGACGTATTCCTTAAGCCGCCCCTCCAGCTCCTTGCCCAGCTGGGTGGGGGTCTTGCCGGCGGCAAGGATGTCCGGGATCAGCGGCATGGAGATGCGCCCATCAGGCCGCACCGGAAGCGAAGGCACGCTCAACTCGGGCGCCCGATAGACCGAGATGCCAAGCTGGTCGCCCGCGCCGATGACGTATGACGAGTTGTCCGGGGTGCCGGCGGGTGCTGCGGCACCCGGTGTGCCCGCCGCGGCAACGATCGGCGCGGTGGTCGGGCAGACGTCGGCAATGGGACCGCTGCGCGGCGGGCTCGATCCGCATGCGGCCAGCAGCAGCGGCACGGCGAGCAGGCCTGCCAGCCGAAGATTGGCCAGCCGAAGATTGGCCAGCCGAAGATTGGCCAAGCGAAGTGTGGTGAACCGAAGAGCGGCGAACCGAGAGGTGGACCGGGTCTGGGTCATAAGGGTCCCATTGCTAGGGTGTTCAGGTAAGTCGGAGGGCTCAGGTGAACCGGGGTGCGAAGGTGGCGCGGGTGGAAAGTTCTGGTGGTGGCGGGATCGGATCCGGAGCCCAATTGAACCGGCCCTTGGTCATTGGCAAGGCAAGCAGGCGCGGCGTCGGATGGTTATGGCGGAAGCGAAGATCCAGCGGGTGCAATAGGCGCGGAAGGAATTGAACCCCCAACCTCTGCCATGTAATGGCAGCGCTCTGCCTTTGAGCTACACGCCTTCAGACTCGGTATGGCCCCGCGCGTGGCAAGACCCGGCCCGCAGTCATCAAATCGTATCCATCCAGCCCGCATCCCTTAAGCTCAACTTGGAGCTGGTTACGTCCGCATCAGATCCATCTCCATGCACCGTGCCGTTTCGATCACTGCGCCGAACAGTTCGGTAGCGCCTCGCGGGGGAGTTATGCATTGCCGCTGTTTACAATTCCTTACCATGTCTATCATTGCAGGGTAAAGGCTGGGTTGACGACCGGTTTCGCTTCACCATGGGGTGACCTGTACGTTTCGTGTCCCCGCCGCCGCGCCTTCGGGGATGTTGCTGTCGCCCCAGCATTCGCGCCGGCTGTACGTTCCATTTCAGGAATCGTCCATTTCAGCAATCGTCCATTGCAGCAATGGACGATTGCAGAGGGGCTCCGGTGCAGCAACCACACCTGACACAGGGCGACCAACCGCGTCCTAAGCGGCGGGAGCGCCGGCGCGGCGGTGGTTGGTGCCAAGGCGCGGGTCGCGCGGACACCATGGCGGCGGCACCTGATAAGCATGCGCGGATCATCACCCGCGAGAGGTTACAGAAAGCTCTCCACCGGAACGGATGCACGTTTTCTGGCACAAACGAGAGGTCGGGAACAAAACGCAGTGTCGCGGCCTCGGCGAATCGCCGGTAACTCGGCGCGCGCTCAGCGTTCCAGTTGTAAGGCAATGCTACCTTAAGTTGTGCTAGCGAGTCGACGGTCAAGGTGTTGTGAATGGCACATGAAGAGCCTTTCCGGCACATTGTTCCGGGATGGCGGGACGAGGGGAGAATGTTGCATGCAGGTCATCAGATGCGGTAACACTCCGTTGCTTGTGTTTTTCATTGCGTCCCTGCCAACGGCAGCCTCAGTACATTTTTCCTGGAGCTATCCATGACGCGTTTTTTTGACGGATTTGTAGCCCTGGAGATGGTTGCGCTCGGGGTCTTGGAATTGAGCCTCTGTTTTCTCGTTTTCTACATTCTACTCCTGCCCGGAGATGTGGCGGCTGCGGTGGTGGCCGATGGCCCGTTCGGCCTGCACGGCGCAACTGCCAGCCATGCCGGCGTTCTGGCGCTGACCATCGGTGCCATTTCCATGACAATCGGGATGTATCGCCCCGAAATCTGCCTGCAGACGCGCCGCCTGCTGGTCAATTCGGTGGTGGCGGGCGCGCTCGCCTTCCCAGCGGTGCTGGCGCTCAGCATGGTCACCGACCTCGACCCCAGCTTCATGCTGGGCGAGGACGCGCTTTGGCCGATGAAGATCCTGCTGTCGTGGATCCTGCTACTGTTTATCACCCGCCTGTGCTTCCGCGTGATGCTGCGCAGCGGCCTGCTGAGCCGCCCGGTATTGATCGTGGGCTCGGCCGAGCAGGCGACCGCCACCGAGGCGGCGATCCGCTCGATGCGCGGTGGCTTCTTCAGCCTGGCCGGCGTGATCGCCCCCGAGGCAGCGCTCGCCCTGGCCGCCGACCGTGGGCGCGCGCGGCGCATCTGGGGCATGGTCATCACCGCCGATGCACAGCACGCACCGGCCATGCGGAACCTGCACGCCGCCCCGCCCGCTGGCCTGCGCGTCTTCGCGGACGTGGTGTTCCGTGAGCAGCAACTGCGCCGCCTGGATTTGAACCACCTGGCGCCCGGCTGGCTGACCGCCGCCGAGAGCCTGAAGGCCGGCGCGCTGGAACGTTTCCTGCGCCGCGCCGGCGACGTGACGATCAGCCTCGCCGTCCTGGCGCTGACCTTGCCGGTGATAGTGGCCACGGCGCTTCTGGTGCGGCTGACCAGCCCGGGCTCCGTCTTCTACCGCCAGGAGCGCGTGGGCCTCGACGGCCAGACATTCGTGCTGTTCAAGTTCCGTTCCATGTACGTCAATGCCGAGGCGCAGGGCCCTGCCTGGGCGGCGCATCACGATCCGCGCGTCACGCCGCTGGGCCGGCTGCTGCGGCGCTGCCGCATCGACGAGTTGCCGCAGTTGCTGAACGTGTTGCGCGGCGAGATGAGCATCGTCGGTCCGCGCCCGGAGCGCCTGCATTTCGTGGCGCAGCTGAACAGCCTGATCCCGTTCCACGCCGACCGCACCCGCGTGAAGCCCGGCATCACCGGCTGGGCGCAGGTCAACTACCCCTATGGCGCCTCGGTTGAGGATGCCCGCCAGAAGCTCGCCTATGACCTGTACTATGTGAAGCATCGCAACCTGCTGCTCGACCTGCACATACTGGTGGCCACCGTGCGCGTGATCCTGTTCCAGGAAGGCGCGCGCTGAACGGGCGCGGCTGCAATTTCGCAGCCGTTTCCGCCCCGTCCGGTGCGATGGGTGTTGCCGTTCCGGCTGGCGCCGCGCACGCTGCGCGGCAGACGGGGCGGCTGCTGGGGTGATGACGATGTTGTCGACGGTGATGCTGGCGCATGCGGGGTGCGGGGCGATCTATGCCGCGCTCTCGGCGCTGATCCTGGTGCGGGCGCGGCTGAGCACCACCGGCTGGCTGCTCGCCGGCGCCTCGGCGGTGACCGCCGCCTGGGCCATCGGCGTGGCTCTATACCCGCAGGACCCGCTGAGCGGCATTCCCGGGGCGCTCGACCTGGTGCGCTCGGTGGCCTGGTACCTGTTCATCCTGCACCTGTACCGGCGCAGCGTGCGCAGCCCGCGCCAGTTGACCCAGGCCTTCGTCATGATGGGCTTCGTGGCGCTGCTGGTGGTCGGCGTCACGGTGCTGGTGGAACGTCCTGCGCCCGGCGGCGGCATATCATTGTGGTCGGCGGGCACGGCGGTGCGGCTGGGGATTGCGGTCTGCACCATCCTGCTGATCGAGAACCTGTACCAGAACGTGTCGGACGAGGCGAAGTGGTACATCAACCTGCCGTGCATCGGACTGGGCGCGCTGTTCGTGTTCGACATCGTGCTGTCGGCCGACGCGGTGCTGTTCCGCCAAGCCTCGCCCACGTTGCTGGCCGGCCGGGCGGTGGCCACCGCCATCGTGGCGCCGCTGCTGGCGGTGGCCGCGGCGCGCAACCGCGACTGGAAGATCGACATCCACGTCTCGCGCACCGCGGCGTTCCACAGTGCCACCCTGGTGATCGCCGGCGCCCTGCTGCTCGGCCTGTCCGCGGTGGGCGAGGCGGCACGCTACTTCGGCGCCACCTGGGGCGGGGTGCTGGAGATCAGCCTGGTGTTCGCCTTCGTGGTGGCAACCGCGGTGCTGCTCACCTCGGCCAACGCCCGATCCCGGCTGCGCACGCTGGTCGTCGACAATTTCTTCAGCAATAGGTTCGATTATCGTCGCGAATGGTTGCGCTGCATCACCACCCTCTCGGCCTCGGAGAATCCGGCACCGTTGCCCGCGCGGGTGATCCGCGCGGTGGCCGACGTGGTGGACAGCCGCGGCGGCATTCTCTACCTGCGCCCGGTGGGCGGTGGGGCGGAGGCGCCGTTCCATTGGGCTGGCGCGCTCAACCTGCCATCGGGCGGCATGCCGGTGCCGGCCGGGGCCCCGCTGATGGCAGCGTTGCGCGACGGCACCTGGATCGTGGAACTCGATGGCGCGACGCGTCCGGCCGAGGCGCCGGCGCAATGCTGGCTCGCTGTGCCGCTGCCACTGAGCGCCACCGCGGGGGGCAGTGCCACCGCGGCGGCCGGCGACACGATGCTGGGCTTCATCCTGCTGGCGCCGCCGGTCGCACCGTTTCGATTGGACCGCGAGGTGTTCGACCTGCTGCGCATTCTCGGCCGCGAGGTGGCCACCTATGTCGCCGAGCAGCGTGCCACCGAGGTCCTGCTGCAGAGCCGCCAGCTGGCCGAGTACGGCAAGCGCTTCGCCTTCGTGGCGCACGACATCAAGAACGTGTCGACCCAGTTGTCGCTGCTGCTGTCCAATGCCGAGCGCCATATCAGCAACCCCGAGTTCCAGCGCGACATGCTCACCACCGTGCGCGCCTCGGTGCAGAAAATCTCCGCCCTGCTGCGCCGGCTGGAGGCGCCGGAGCCCGAGCCGCCGGCGGCCACGCTGCAGCCGGTGGACCGGCTGGCGCAACTGGTCGAGTCGGTGGGCCGCAACCAGGGCGTGCCGGTGCGCCTGGAATACGACCGCACCGGGGTGGGCGTGGGCATTGCGGCCACGGCCTTCGACACGATCGTGACGCACCTGTTGACCAACGCGATCGAGGCCATGCTGCCGCATGCCGCACCCGAGGAGGCGCGCGATGTGTCAGGCGCGATCGAGCCGGTGCGCATCGTGGTGTGCCACGACGGCAACCGCGTGCTGGTGGACATCATGGACCGGGGGCAGGGAATGACGCCTGAATTCATCCGCGACACGCTGTTCCGGCCCTTCGGCACGGCCAAGCGCGGCGGCACCGGCATTGGCGCCTTCCAGGCGCGCGAACTGCTGCGCGATGCCGGCGGCGACCTGGTGGTCTCCAGCCGCCCCGGCGAGGGCACCACCATGCGCATGGTGCTGCCGGCCGCCGCCGCGACCCCGCCTGGCGCCCCGGTTGGCACCCCGATTGGCACGCCGGTTGGCACCGCGCCTGGCACCCGTCCGCCGGCCCCGGTTGGTGCGACAGTGGCATGACCGGCCATTTGCGTTTCGGCTTCGGCCCGACACTCGTGTAGAATACCGGAATGGCTGTGGGACCCACCAAACCGAAACTGCTGATCATCGAGGATGACGAGGGGCTGTGCAGCCAGTACCGCTGGGCATTCCCCGAGTACGGCCTGCTGATCGCCCATGCCCGCGCGCCGGCGCTGGCCCTGGCGCAGAAGGAGCAGCCGGCGGTGGCGATCATGGATCTCGGCCTGCCGCCCGACCCGGACGGCGTGAGCGAGGGTTTCGCCACGCTCGAGGCCCTGGCGCGGCAGAACCCCGACATGAAGGTGATCGTCGCCACCAGCCACGGCGACCGTACCCACGCGCTGCGTGCCATCGGCAACGGCGCCTATGACTTCTGCGAGAAACCGGCCGATATCGACCTGCTGCAAACCATCGTCGCCCGTGCCCTGCGCCTGCGCGACCTGGAGGACGAGAACCGCCGCCTGGCCGAGGAGCCGTCGGGCTCGCCGATCAAGCGCCTGGTCACCACCAACGAGGGCATGCTGAAGGTGTGCCGCACCGTGGAGAAGCTGGCCACCGCCAACGTCTCGGTGCTGCTGCTCGGCGAGAGCGGCACCGGCAAGGAGGCACTGGCGCGCGCCCTGCACGATTTGGGCCCGCGCGCCCGCCAGCCCTTCGTCGCCATCAACTGCGGCGCCATCCCCGAGAACCTGCTGGAAAGCGAGTTGTTCGGCTACGAGCGCGGCGCCTTTACCGGCGCGGTCAAGCAGACCATCGGCAAGATCGAGGCGGCCAACCGCGGCACCCTGTTCCTCGACGAGATCGGCGACCTGCCATACCAGCTTCAGGTCAAGCTGCTGCGCTTCCTGCAGGAACAGGTGATCGAGCGCGTCGGCGGCCGGCAATCCATTCCAGTCGATGTGCGCGTGGTCTCGGCCACCAACATGATGCTCGACGAACAGGTGGCCGGCGGCAAGTTCCGCAGCGACCTGTTCTACCGGCTCAATTCGGTCACCGTGCGCATCCCGCCGCTGCGCGAGCGCGGCGGCGACGCGGGGCTGCTGGCGCGCTTCTTCCTGGCCCGGTTCAACCAGGAATTCGGCCGCAGCCTGCGTGGCTTCACCGACACGGCGATGGCCGCCATCAACGCCCACACTTGGCCCGGCAACGTGCGCGAGCTCGAAAATCGCCTGAAGCGGGCGGTGGTGATGGGCGAGGGGCGGCTGATCGAGGCCGCCGACCTGGAACTGGCACCGGTCGAGCCGGAGGCGGACGACCTGGACCTGCGCGCGGCGCGCACCCGCGCCGAACTGAACGTGCTGCACAAGGCGATCGCCCGCAGCAAGGGCCGGCTGGCCCACGCCGCCAAGCTGCTGGGGGTTAGCCGACCCACCCTGTATGCCTTGCTCGAGGCGCACAGCCTGACAGTGGACAGCACCTCGGCCAGCCTCGCCGATGCCGAACCCGGTGGCCGGGGTGAAAACCAGCCTCTGCACAACATGGACTGACCATAATGTTCAAGAAGATCCTTCTCGCCTTGGTGCTTGTGGGCGTGCTGGTCGGCGGTGCCGGGGTGGCGTGGTTCAAGTTCATGCGCCCGGTCGACCCTTTTGCCGCCGCCAAGGTGGCGATGGAGAAGGGCGACCTGCGCACCGCGATGATCGAGCTGCGCAACACCGTGCGCCAGGACCCCACCAACGCCGAGGCGCATTTCCGCCTGGGCGCGATCCAGTTGCGCATGGGCGATGCGGTCGCCGCCGAACGCGGCCTGCGCCAGGCGCGCGACAACGGCTTCGACCCCCGCCCGATCGCGCCGCTGATGGCGCAGGCCTACATGGCGCAGGGCCGCTTCCGCGACCTGCTGCGCGACTTCCCCGTCGATGGCGTGCCGCAGGAACAGCTCGGCTCGATCCTGGTGATGCGCGGCCTGTCCCACCTGCAGCTCGGCGAGCTCGACCCCGCCTTCGCCGCCTTTGTCGAGGCCGAGAAGGCCGCGCCGACGGCGCTGGAGCCGCTGTTGGCCGCCGCGCGCGTGCAGATCGCCCGGCGCGATTTCGCGGGCGCCGAGGCGCGCGTGGACCGGGCGCTGACGATGAACGCCAAGTCCGCCGACGGCCTGGTGCTGAAGGCGCAGCTGCTCAACCTCAAGGGCGACCGCCGCAACGCGCTGTCAGCCCTGGACGGCGCCGTGCAGAACGCGCCCGGCATGATCGCAGCGCGGCTGGAGCGGGCTAACCTGCTGGTGGCGCTCGGCGACGACGCCAAGGCGAAGGAGGATGTCACCGCCGTGCTGCGCATGCAGCCGCGCAGCGCCGGGGCGATCTACCTGGAGGCGGTGATTGCCGCACGCGCGCGCGAGTTCGCCGCCGCCGACGAGGGGCTGACCAAGATCGCCACGCTGCTGCCGCGCTTCCCCCGCGGCTACTACTTCCTGGCGGTGGTCAAGTTCCACCTCGGCCAGGCGGAACAGGCCGCGGACGCGGCGCTCAAGTTCGTCTCGCGCAATCCCGCCGACCTGGACGGGCTGAAGCTGATGGCGCGCATCAACATGGTGGGCCAGCGTGCCGACGACGCCATCAGCGTGCTGACCAAGGCGATCAATGCCGGGGTGCAGCCCGATGCCGAGACGCTTGACCTGCTCGGCCGCGCCTATGCGCAGAACGGCCAGCAGCAACTGGCGCTGGCGACCTATGAGCGGGCGGTGGCGATGGCGCCGGACAATGCGGATATCCGCACCCGGCTGGCCTCCATCCGCCTCGGCCTCGGCGACGCCGGCGGTGCCGCCAAGGACCTGGAGCAGTCGCTGGACCTCGAGCCGAAGCGAACCGATGCCGGCGAGGCACTGATCGTCGCGGCCCTGGCCAACGGCGAGGTGGACCGTGCCGCCGCGGCGCTGGAACGGGTGAAGGCGTCGGGCCTGCGCACGGAGAACATCGGCGTGTTGGAAGGCATGGTGCGTGCCGGCGAGCTCAATTTCGAGGCGGCGCGCGAGGCTTTCACCGCCGTCCTGCGCGATTTCCCCGGCTCCGTGCGCGCCCGCATCAACTTGGCGCGCGTGGCCATGCTGGAAGGCAAGTCCCCCGAGGCCGAGCGTTACCTGGCCGAGGTCCTGCGCCAGGAGCCTGCCCATGACCAGGCGCTGACCAGCCTGGTGAACCTGCTGCTGGCCGATGGGCGGGTAGGGCCGGCGATCGCGGTCGCCGAGGCGGCGCATGCCGCTGCACCGGCCAACAACGCCCTGACCGCCTCGCTCGCCGGCCTGTATCTGCGCAACAACGAGGCCCGCAAGGCCTTGGAGATGGTGGAGGCGGCACAGAAGGAACAGCCACCTTCGCCGCCGCTGATCGCCGCGCGGGCCCGGGCCCAGGTGGCGCTGGGCATGCTGCGCGAGGCGCAGGAGGGCTTCCGCGAAGTGCTGGCGCAGGACCCCACCGATGCCGGGGCACGCCGCGCGCTGGTAGAAGTCATGCTGCGCGACAACAGCGCCGAGGCGGCCCGCGCCCTGCTGCGCGACGGCTTGGCCGCCACCCCCGGCCACCCCGCCCTGGTGCAGACGCTGATCGCCATTGACCTCAAGGAAGCCACCCCGGAAAAGGCGCTGGAAACCCTCGCCGAACTGCAGCGCGACCCGAAGAACATGGCGGCCTCGCGCGGGCTGCGCGGCGACATCTACATGACCGCGAACCGCTACAACGAGGCGGCGGTGGCCTATGTCGACGACCTGCGCACCGCATCCAACACCGAGCTGGTGGTGCGCGCCGCCGGTGCGCTGAACGCCGCAGGCCGCACGCCGGAGGCCAACAAGCTGCTGCGCGAGTGGCTGGCGCGCAAGCCCGACGACCGCGCCGTCATGATGATGCTCATTTCAAACGAACTGAAGGCGCGGAACTTCGCCGAGGCCGAGGAACTGCTGCAGAAGCTGCTGGAGCAGCAGCCGAACAACGTCATCGCCTTGAACAATCTCGCCTGGGTCTACCACCAGAAGAACGACCCACGCGCCCGCTCCATCGCCCAGAAGGCCTATCTGCTGACGCCCTCGGCGCAGGTCTCCGATACCTTCGGCTGGATCCTGACCACCGAGGGCGAGGCCGTGCGGGCGCTACCGCTGCTGCGCCAGGCCAGCCGCGACCTGCCCAACGAGCCGACCGTGCAGTACCACTTTGCCGTCGCCCTCGCCGAGGCCGGACAACGCGACGAGGCGGTGACCGTGCTGCGCCCGCTGGTCGGCGATGGCAAGAGGTTCGACGAGAAGCCGGAGGCCGCGGCGTTGCTGGAGCGGCTGAACCGCCGCTGAGCGCCGCAGCTCCGCCCATGGTGCAGCCGCTTCGCCTGCTGACCTTCACCTCGCTGTTCCCCAACAGCGCGCAGCCCAACCACGGCATCTTCGTGGAGAACCGGCTGCGCCACCTGGTCGCCGGCGGGGCGGTGCACAGCACGGTACTGGCGCCGACCTGGTGGTTTCCGTTCCGCTCGCCGCGTTTCGGCACATGGGGCGCCTATGCCCGGGTGCCGGCCCGCGAGGAGCGCCACGGGCTGGTGATCCACCACCCGCGCGCGCTCACCGTGCCGAAGCTGGGCATGAACACCGCGCCCTATGCGCTGTACCGCGCCGGCCGCACCGCCCTGCGTCGCCTGATCGCCGAGGGACAGGCGTTCGACGCGATCGATGCACATTATCTGTATCCCGATGGCGTGGCGGCGCTGTGGCTGGCCCGCGAATTCGCCCTGCCTCTGGCCATCACAGCGCGCGGTTCCGACGTGACCGAGCTACCCGACTACAAGGTGCCGCGCCGACTGATCGGCCGTGCCATCGCCGGCGCCGATGCGCTGATCGCCGTCAGCGGCGGGTTGAAGCGCCGGCTGGTGGAACTTGGCGCGCCGGAGGACCGCGTGACGGTGCTGCGCAACGGCATCGACACCGCGCAGTTCCACCCGCCGCCATACGACGGCATCGGCGATCGCGCCGCCGCCCGGGCAAAGCTCGGTCTCACCCGCCCCACGCTGATCTCGGTGGGCGGGCTGATCCCGCGCAAGCGCCACAACCTGACCATCGACGCGCTGGCGCTGCTGCCGGACTGGGACCTGCTGATCGTCGGCGCCGGGCCGGAACATGCGCGCCTGGCCGCTCAGGCGGCTTCGCGCGGCCTCGGCGGGCGGGTGCGCCTGCTTGGCCCGCAGCCGCACGCCGCCCTGCCGGCATTCTATGGCGCGGCCGACGCGATGGTGCTGGCCTCCTCGCGTGAGGGCTGGGCCAACGTGCTGCTCGAATCGATGGCCTGCGGCACCCCGGTGGTGGCCAGCGACATCCCCGGCAACCCCGAGGTGGTGCAGACCCGTGCGGCCGGCCTGATCGTGGGCGAGAACACCGCCGAGGGCATTGCAGCAGCGGTGCGCGACCTGTTCGCCACCCCAACCGACCGCGCCGCCACGCGCCACTATGCCGAGGCCTTCGGGTGGGAGGAGACCAGCGCCGGCCAACTTGCCCTGTTCCGCCGTATCACCGGGGCTGCCCCCGCCTACCCCGCGCATCCCGTCGTGCAACACGCGATTCACGGCGCCTCTTCGCATCCCTCCGGCCAGGCTGCCTGATGCCGGGCCAGCCGCCCCGTCCGGTCCGCACCGCGGTGCGCGGCCACCGGCTTCGCATCCGCCGTGGCGCCACGCGGGCCTGCCGCCGCAGCAAGCCCCACGGCGAAGCCGCGCGCGCCGTCGGCCCGGTGCTGCCACACGCCGCGCCCCCGCGCGCCGAGCGGCGGACGCTGGACCAGCCCTGGAAGCTTAACTGAATGTCGCCGCTGCGGGAGATGTTCTCCGGAACCCTGTGGGTGGTCGCGGCGCGCTGGGACATCCGCGGCATCGGCCTGGTCAGCACCGTGGTGCTGGCCCGCCTGCTGACGCCGCACGATTTCGGCGTGGTGGCGCTGGCCATGCTGGTGGTCGGCATGATCGAGGTGTTAAGCGATACCGGGATGGTCGTCTACATCATCCGCCACCCCGACCCGCAGCGTAGCCATTTCGATACCGTTTTTACCATGCGGCTGATCGTCGGCGTGCTGCTGGCCGCGGTGATCTACCTGGCCGCGCCATGGGGTGCCGCCTTCTTCTCCGAACCGGAGATCGAGACCGCGATCAGGATACTGGCGCTGCGGCCGTTGCTCTACGGTCTGGAGAATCCCGGCATCATCTGGTTCCGCAAGAACATGCGGTTCAGCAAGGACTTCGAGTTCATGGTGCTGAACAAGGCGGTGACGTTCGTCGTCACCGTCACCGCCGCGGTGATCCTGCGCAACCATTGGGCGCTGGTGATCGGCATCCTGGCCGGCGGGGTGATCGCCACGCTGCAATCCTACCCCATGCACCCGTTCCGCCCGCGGCTGTCGCTGGCCGAGGTGCGCCACATGTGGGGCTTCTCGGCATGGATGCTGCTGGTGAACCTGCTGGAGTTCGCCAACAACAAGCTCGACGAGATCATCATCGGCCGCGTCCGCTCCACCACCGAGATGGGCTACTACAATGTCGGCTCCGACGTCGCCGCCACCCCGGTGCAGGAGATCGTCTATCCGATGACGCGGGTGTGGATCCCGGCCTTCGCCAAGCTGGCGCACAACCCCGTGGCGCTGGCACACACCTACCGCTGGGTGATCTCGGCGGTGGGGATCCTGGCGCTGTCGGTCAGCGTCGGCCTGGCGCTGGTGGCGCGCGACTTCGCCTACGTCGTGCTCGGGCCGACCTGGATGCCGGCGGTGCCGGTGATCCAGATCCTGGCGATTGCCGCGGGCATGGCGGCGATGACCCTGCCGCTGACGTCGGTATTGGGCGCCACTGGCGATCCCCGGGTGGTGGTGGGCCTGGCGATGGTGCGCACCGTGCTGCTGTTGGCCACCATGGTGCCGGCGGCGATATGGTACGGGCTGCCCGAGGTGGCGCTGGGCCGTGCCGTGTCCACCGCCATCGCGCTGGTGGTGTCGCTGCTGGTGTTCGAGCGGGTGGTGAAGCTGGCCCCGCTCACCCTGATCCGCGGCATGGTCCGCCCGCTGGTTGCCGCCCTCGCCATGAGCGGGGTGGTGCTGCTGGTGCAGGAGGTGGTGCCGGCCATCGCCTTCGTGCGCCTGGTGGCCTGCGCGGCGGCGGGGGCCGTCACTTTCGTCGCGGCCCTGCTCGGCCTGTGGGTCATCGCCGGGCGGCCGCCGTCGGTCGAGCATGACGCGGTGGTCCTGCTGGGCGGCTACCTGCGCGCCCTGCGCAGCCGCTGGGTGGCGCCGGACAGCCCGTGAGGCTGAACGAACTTGCCGCCGACAGGCTTCCCGCCGGCCGCGCGCGCTATTCCGCCGCAGCCAGGGCCGGGGCGGGGCGCACTTGGCGCAGGGCAAACACCGCCACCACGGCGAGCATGCAGGCCAAACCGGCCGCGAAGAACGCCGGCAGGTAGGTGGCCAGTGCATCGCGCGACAGGCCGGTGCCGAGTGCGGCAACCGCCCCGCCGAGCTGGTGGCTGGCGAAGGCCCAGCCGAACACGATCGGCCCCCGCGCGGCGCCGAAATGCTGGGCGGCCAACTTCACCGTGGGCGGCACGGTGGCGATGAAGTCGAGCCCGAAGAATACCGCGAAGATGGTCAGCGCGAACATGTCGAAGCCGCTGAACGGCAGCCACATCAGCGACAGCCCGCGCAGCCCGTAGTACCAGGCCAGCAGCTTGCGGTTGTCGAACCGGTCCGACAGCCAGCCCGAGCCGATGGTGCCGACGAAGTTGAACGCCCCCATCGTCGCCAGCAGCGATGCCGCCGCCACCTGCCCCACGCCGAAATCGGCACACAGCGGAATAAAATGCTGCTGCACCGTGCCGCTGGTGGACAGACCGCAGATGAAGAACGTGCCGGCAATCACCCAGAAGGCCCGCGTGGCCGCCGCCTCGCGCAGGATCGCCACACTCATCGTCACCGCGTTGCCGGCCGAAACCGCCGGCGGCTTCTGCACCACCGTGTCGCCATAGGGGGCGAGCCCAAGATCGGCCGGCCAGTCGCGCGCCAGCAGCATGTAGGCCACCGCGCACACGGCGCAGCCGATGACCGCTGGCAGCACCGCCACGCGCCAGCCGTAATGTTCCACCAGCCAGGAGTTGGCCGGCAGGAACACAAGCTGCCCGGTGGCCACCGCGGCGGCCAACACCCCCACCACCAGCCTGCGCCGCTGGGTGAACCAGCGGTTGGCCACCGTCGCCGACAACACCATCGCCGTGGTGCCCGCCGCGATGCCCAGCACCAGGCCGAGCGTGATCCACAGGTGCCACAGCCGCGACATCTGCGTGGCCCCGGCCAGCGCCAGCACCGCCAGCATCGCCGCGGCCACCACCACGCGGTGCTGACCTTCATGCGTTCATGATGACCATCATGACAACGGACGCCAAGCGGAAGCCGCCCGCCTCAGCCCGCCATCCAGCGGGCGAATCCGTGCCACCCCTCGGTGTGCATGATCGCCAACTGCACCGCCTGGGATGCCAGGATGAACAGCCCGCCCCACACATAGGCTGGATGCACCCGCCCGCGCGTGCGCAGGTCGTGGACGACCCCGGCCACCACAAACAGGTCAGTCAGCGCGAAGAACACCGGCGGGAAGGCGGCGATGTCGAATGGCATGCGCGCCACCGCGGCACCCAGGATGGTGACAGTGGCCATCAGCATCAGTCGCTTGTGCGCCTCGGCCCGGTGGCGCAGCCCCACCGCCATGGTGACGAACAGCGCGAAGGTGACGATGGCGAAGAACGGGATGGCAAAGAACGTCAGCGGCGCCGGCGCGCCATCCGGCGAGGTGCCGCGGTGCACGGCGTCGATCGTGGCATCCACGCCCATCACCACCATGACGGCGGCCAGCACCGCGCCGGCCGCGCCGAGGCGGCGATGCAGGTCGATGCGCCCGCGCGCCACCAGCTTCGTCTGCGCGACGAACAACGCGATCCAGGCGGTGAACACCAGGCCATGGGTCACCAGCAGCCAGTCCAGCGGCGGCGCCGCCACGATCGGCTTCAGGTAGAAGCTGGGTCCGAAGCCGATGACGACGACCCAGGCGCAGGCCAGCGCCATCAGCCCGTAGAACCGCCGCACCGGCGGCTGGCGTGGGCCCTGCGGCGGCAGGGCCAATGGCAGCGGGGGCAGGGGCGCCTGCAACGGCGGCTGCCTATCGTTCGACAGGGTGTGGCCTGACATCTTGTTTCCCCATGGCGGGCAGGGCCGGGTCGGGCGGGTCGGAACGCCCCAAGCCTAGAGCATGCGCGGCGCCGATAGAAGCACTCCCCGCCGCATAGGCGCCCAGGATGATGTCCAGCACATGGGCCTGGATGTCCAGGCTGCCGGTGCTGTGCACCCCGGCGCGGATGTCGGCCACGAAATCGCCGACGATGTTAAGCGGGCCTGGCGGCAAGTCGGGCCTGATTTGCCGGCAGTCCGCCCCGTCGAACCGGGCGGGCGCGGCGTCGCCGGGCAGCCCGCGATAATCGCCGTCCGGGCGGAACACGTACACCGCGCCGTCCGCCACGCCGAAATGTAGGGTACCCTCCCGCCCGAACACCACCGAGCGCGCCCGCGTGGCATGGTGCGACAGGCTGCCGTTCCAGCTGGCATGCACGCCCACGGCGATGCCGCCCTCCAGCAGCAGGCTGATCATGGCGCTGTCCTCCACGTCCGGCGTCACCACCGTGCCGTCGTCCAGGGTGCGGGTGGCGAAGTGACGCGCGCACAGGGCGCTCATCCGCACCGCCGGGCCGAGCAGGGTGGCGATGGTGGCAAGCTGGTAGATGCCCAGGTCGAACAGCACCCCGCCGCCGGCCACCGCGCGGCGGTAGAACCAGTCGGCATGGCTCGGCCCGCGATGGCCGCGATGCAGTTCCGCCCCGGTCACGGCGCCGATCGCGCCATCGCCCAGCAGGCGGGCGACCAGCCGGTGCTCGGCGGTGGCGACATGCGGCAGGGCGAAGAAGGTCAGCGGCTGGATTGCCTGGCGCGCCCGCACCGCCGCCACCAGCCGCGCCGCCTCGGCCGGGCTGCGCACCAGCGGCTTCTCCACCATCACGTGCTTGCCCGCGCCCACCGCCAACTCGGCATGGTCGGCATGGCTCTCAGGCGAGGTGAGCACCAGCACCGCGTCGATCGCCTCGTCGCGCAGCATCCGCGCCGGGTCGGTGTAGCAGGCCGGCACGCCGAAGCGCGCGGCGCAATCGCGCAGCCGGCCCGGGTCGCGCCCGGCGATGGCCACCAGTTCCGCGGTGCCGCCGAGCGCCTGGATCTGCGGGAAATGCCGCCGTTGGGCGATGTCGCCGCAGCCGATGGCGGCGATGCGCAGAACCATGGTGGCGGGAACCTTCAGCTCGAAACGGGTTCGGCGGTGTCGCGCGCGGCGGCGCGGATACCGGCCTCCAGGATCGCGACGGCGGCGAGGTTCAACGGCAGGTCGAGCGTGGGGTGCAAGGGCTCGCCGCTTTCCAGGTGGTGGATGAATTCCTCGGCGATGTTGCCCCGGCCCGCCGGCAACGCCTCGCCCTGCAGCACCTCGGTCGGCGTGGCCACCCCGCGCTCGCGGTAGATCAGGATGTCGGCCCCATCCACCACGATGGCGCCATGCGTGCCCAGGATCACCGGGCCGTTGGCCACGCCGTTGTGGAACGTGGTCCAGCTCGCCTCCAGGATCGCCGTCGCCGCGGGGTAGTGCAGCAGCAGCGTGGCGTTGTCCACCGCATCGCCCGGGCTCATCAGGTTCGCCGCCATGGCCTGCACCGACAGCGGCGCGGCGCCGAGGAACCAGGCGGCCAGGCACGCGCCATAGCAGCAATAGTCGAGCAGCGCCCCGCCCCCGACATCGGCCTGGTGCCACCACTCCGCCGCCTTCTCCGCATCCGACACCAGGCCGGATACTACGGTGGCGCCGGGATGGGTACTGCCATGGGCGAGCGGGCCGAGCGAGGGGCCGTTGCGCCACTTCATCTGGAACACCGTGCCGATGGTGCCCGCGTCGAGCAGCGCCTTCACCCGGCGGATCGCCGGCCGCCAGGTGATCGGCCAGTTGGTCGCAAGGGCCACCCCCGCCGCGCGGGCGGCATCTTCCATGCGCCGCGCATCGGCCATGCTGCCGGCCATCGGCTTCTCGGTGAGCATGTGCGCCCCGTGCCGCGCGATCGCCTCCGCCACATCGCCATGTTGGCTGATCTCCGGGCAGAAGATGGCGATATCCAGCCTCTCGTGGGCCAGCAGCGCCCGCCAATCGTCATACGCCGTCGGCCCGCCCGGCAGCGCCAGGGCGCGCGCGAGATTGGCGCGGCGGCTGCCCTCCACCGCGGTCAGCGACGGCGTGCGCGGCACCGTGTCGGCGCAGGCGACGATGTCCGCTCGCCCGCTCGTGGCGAAGCGCTCCACCAGCTCGTTCACGTGCATGTGCGCGAAGCCGATCACGCCCACGCGGTAGCGGCGCCCCGGTGCTGCCATGGTCAGGCCTTGGCGGCGGCCGGCCGCGCCGAGGCGGGGCTTTCCAGGCCCAGCCCGCTCACCGCGCCGAACAGCTCGAACAGCCGCGCGAGATCGGCTGCCGGCAAAGGCGGGCGCAGCAGCGAGGCGACGTTGGCGCGCAGGTGATCGGCGCTGCCGGTGCCGAACAGCACCACGTCCACCCCGGCGCTGTGCCGGGCAAAGCGGTAGGCGGCATCCGTGGTGCTGGCCGCCCCCCCGGGATGCACAAGGAAATCGAGCGGCCCGTCGCTCTGCGCCAGTTCGGCCGGCACCTTGCCCGCCTTCGCCAATTCGCGGACCGAGGCGGCGAGGAAGTCGGGCCGGGCGAAGATGCTGCGCACCGCATGCATCACGAGCGTGCCGATCCCCTTTTCCCCAGTCAGCGGGAACAGCCGGTCAGCGGCGGTGCGGTGGAGCATGTTGAACGCCACCATCACCACGTCGAACACGCCGTGCCCAGCCGCGCGGTGCAGCATGTCGTGCTGGTGGTCGCCCGCACCCGATTCGGTGATGCCGAGGAAGCGGATCTTGCCCTGCTCGCGCGCCCGCAGCAGCGCCGGCACGAAGGTCATCGCCCGGTCGAACTCGTGCGGCGCGATGCCGTGCAGCTGGAAAATGTCCACGTGGTCGGTGCCGAGCGCCCGCAGCGACGCCTCCAGGCTTGCGATCATGTCGGCCTCGCTCAGCGCCCGGCCGGAAACCTCGATCTGGCTCTTGGTCGCCAGCACCACGCTGTCCCGCGCCACGCCGCGCAGCGCCTTGCCCACGATCGCCTCGGTGCCGTACTGCGCGGCGGTGTCGATGAGGTTGATGCCGCTGTCCAGCGCCAGTCGCACCAGCGCCACCGACTCCGCCTCACTCTTGCCGGTGGACACGCCCAGCCGGCTGAACCCGCCGCAGCCCAGCCCCGCCACACTCACCAGCAGGCCGGTGCGTCCCAATGTGGTGAATTGCATGGGGGTCGTGAATTCCGTGGGTGTCGTGATATCCATGCAGCGAAGTTCCCGTTCCGGTGGGCCCGGCCCAGGGAGGCGCCTGGGCGGACATGAGGTTAACACCCTAATGGTGCGATCCAAACGCTTGCTATCCAAGCGTTTGGATCGCACCATAAAATCAAGATAGTTGTCCCACCCGACCCCGGCGTCACGCGCAGATCGCCGGGACAGGGGCGTGGCGGGTGGCGGCGCGGCCGTGCTCAGCGCCCCGGATAGCACCACCCCGCCGGCGCTTGGCCCAGCAGTCGGTCGGCCTCGCCCGGCCAGTGCGGCCGCCCCGCCACGTCCATGCCCCAGGCCGAGCCGACGCCCTGCACCTGCAGCCCGTCCTCGGCATGGGCGCGGTAGCCCACGTGGTGGTGGCCGTGCACCACCAGCTTCGCACCCATGGCGCGGGCCAGTCCGTCCAGCACCGCCACCCCGCTGCGATGGCTCGACGGCGCCTCGTGCGTCACCAGCACGTCGGCGCGCCGGGCGGCCAGCGCTTCCACATCCTCGGGCCAGATCGCCAGCGAGGCGAGCGAATGCGCCAGGGCGGCGGTGGAATCCGCACTCCACCCCGGGCCAAGCGTCGCCATGTCGGCCACCAGGTCGGCCCGCCCATGCAGGCGTGGCGCCGCCGGCGGGTTCCACACCCGCGGATGAAAAGTGCCGCCGAGGCCGGCGACAAGCAGACCGCCGATCTCCACCACCCGCCCGTGCAGCGCGCCGGCGGCGGTGAGTGGGTTGCGCGCGGGATCGGCGAGGTTGGACCACATCTCCGGCCCGCCATCCAAATCGTGGTTGCCGAAGATCCAGTGCAGCCGCGCGCCCCGCCGCAGGATCGGCGCGGCCAGGCTGTCGAGCGGCGCGTGGCACTCGATGTCGCCGAGCAGCACCACGTGCCGGGGAGGCTGTTCCAGGGACGCCAGGCCGCGCAGAACATGGTGCCAGTGGCGATGCAGGTCGCCCACAAAGATGATGCCGCCGTCTTCGGGGCCGGATAAGTCGGGAAAGCTCAGGTCACATCCTCCGCCACTGGTCAGGCTGCCAGGGTGCCATCCTTGGCCGGTGCCGCCAAACCGCGTGCGAGCCGACGGAACCCGGCGGCGCGTGGGCCTGTTCTCTCCGGCCAGTGCGCGGTCCAGGCAGCAGGCTGCCCCCAATGGCCGGCACGTTTCACAGATGAGGCGAATGTGAGTGACGACAGCGACCAGGCGTGCCGAGCCACCGTTTCCGGCCCTGCTGCAGGGGCGGCGGACCCCGATTCCCCAAACCCGGTGCCGGGCAGCGAGGAGCTTCTGCGCCTCGTGTGCGAGAGCGCCACCGGCTACGCCATCTTCACCACCGACCAGGATGGCCTGGTCACCAGCTGGAACACCGGCGCTCAGCGCTTGCTGGGCTATGCCGAGGGCGAGATCATCGGCCGCTCCGCCGACGTGCTGCTCCCCGCCGAGGAGGGTGGGCCGCACGCGGCGGAGGAGCGCGCGCTCGCCCTGCGCGACGGGCGCGCGGAAGACGAGCGCTGGCACATGCGCAAGGACGGCACGCAGTTCTGGGCCAGCGGCCTGCTGATGCCGCTGGCCGAGGCGGGCCCGGGATTCGTCACGATCCTGCGCGACCGCACCGACAGCCGCCTCGCCGAAGCCCGGCTGCGCGAAAGCGAGGAGCGGTTCCGCCTGCTCGCCGCCAACATCCCGCAACTCGTGTTCCGCTCCAACCCCGACGGCATCCATACCTGGGGCGGGCCGCAATGGATCGAGTTCACCGGCCTGGAACTATCGGAAAGTGTCGGCCTGGGCTGGCTCGATGCGATCCACCCGGACGACCGCGAGGCGACGATGGCGGCCTGGTCGCGGGCACAGGACGAGGGCGACTACTACGTCGAGCACCGCGTGCGCCGCGCCGTCAGCGGTGAGTACCGCTGGCACCAGACGCGGGCACGGCCGATGCAGCGCGAGGCCGTCGGCGACGGGCACGACTGGGTCGGCACCATGACCGACATCCACGACCTGCGCGGCCTGCACGACCGCCAGCAGGTGCTGCTGGCCGAGCTGCAGCACCGCACCCGCAACCTGCTCGCCGTCACCCAGGCGGTCGCCAGCCAGACCATCCGCGGCAGCAACTCGCTGGGCGAGTTCCGCACCAAGTTCGAGAACCGCCTGTGCGCCCTCAGCCGGGTGCAGGCGCTGCTGGCCCGGACCGACCACGATGAGATCGACCTGCGCGAGCTGGTCACCGTGGAACTGGCGGCCCATGGCGGCGGCGACCCGGGCCGGGCGCACATCGACGGTCCGCCGGTGACCCTGCCGCCGGCCGCAGCCCAGGCGCTGGGGCTGGCGCTGCATGAACTGTCCACAAACGCGGTGAAATACGGCGCGCTGTCCCAGCCGCAGGGCCGCATCGCGGTTACCTGGCAGGTGGGCGCGCGCGACAGCCAGCCGGAGGTGGAGCTGGTGTGGTCCGAATCCGGCGTCGTCGTGCCGCAGACGGACATCGTGCCGCGAAAGGGCTACGGCAGCGACCTCATCGAACGCGCCCTGCCATACCAGCTGGGCGCGCGAACCTCGCTGGAGATCGGCGCGGGCGGCGTGCGCTGCCGCATCGCCGTGGTGCTGGACACCAGCCGGGTGGCGGGCCTGAATGGCTGACCGCCGCCCATCGGGGGGGCAAGGGGGGCAGCCGTGAGCGAATTCCGCAGCGAAACCGACAGTTTCGGCGAGGTGCAGGTGCCCGCCGGCCGGCTATGGGGCGCCCAGACCCAGCGCTCGTTGGCCTTCTTCAGTATCGGCACCGAGCTGATGCCGCGCGAGATGATCGGCGCCTATGCCATCCTCAAGAAGGCGGCGGCACAGGCCAACACGGCCCATGGTGGGCTGGACGGCGGCATCGCCCGGCTCATCGCCCAGGCCTGCGACGAGATCCACGCCGGCCGGCACGACGGTGAGTTCCCGCTGTTCGTGTGGATGACCGGCAGCGGCACCCAGTTCAACATGAACGTCAACGAGGTGGTCTCCAACCGCTGCTGCCAACTGGCCGGCACCGCGCTGGGCAGCAAGGCGCCGGTGCATCCCAACGACCACGTCAACATGTCCCAATCGACCAACGACACCTTCCCCGCCGCGATGCACATCGCCGCCGCCCTGGCCACGGTGCGCCGGCTGGTCCCCGCGGTAGGTGCCCTGCGCGACGCGATGGCCGCCAAGGCCGAAGCCTGGAAGGACATCATCAAGATCGGCCGCACCCACTTGCAGGACGCAACGCCGCTGACCCTGGGGCAGGAATGGTCGGGCTATGCCGCCATGCTCGACGCCGACCTGCGCCGCATCGATTTCGCCATGGTGGACATCCATCACCTCGCCCTCGGCGGTACTGCGGTCGGCACCGGCATCAACGCGCCTTCGGGCTTTGCCGCGGCGGCTGCGCGGGCCATCGCCGAGGCCACCGACCTGCCCTTCGTCACCGCTTCCAACAAATTCGCGGCCCAGGGCGCGCACGATGCCCTGGTCCACCTGTCCGCCACGCTGCGCACCCTGGCCGCCTCGCTCTACAAGATCGCCAACGACATCCGCCTGCTGGCCAGCGGCCCGCGCGCCGGGCTGGGCGAACTGCTGCTGCCCGAGAACGAGCCCGGCTCGTCGATCATGCCCGGCAAGGTGAACCCCACCCAGGCCGAGGCGCTGACCATGATCGCGGTGCAGGTGATGGCCAACGACGTGGCGGTGGGCTTCGGCGGCGCCGGCGGCCACCTGGAGATGAACGCCTACAAGCCGCTGATCATCCATAACGTCATGCAGTCGATCACCCTGCTGGCCGATGGCTGCACCAATTTCCGCCGCTTCCTGGTGGAGGGCACGGCGCCGAACCTGCCGCGCATCCAGGAACACGTCGAACGCTCGCTGATGCTGGCCACCGCGCTGTCGCCGGCGATCGGCTACGACAAGGCCGCACAGATCACCCACCATGCCGCCAGCCACGACCTCACCCTGCGCCAGGCCGCGCTGGAACTCGGCTTCGTCACCGCGGCCGAATTCGACCGGCTGGTGGACCCGGCCCGGATGGTCTGATACCAGCCGCCGTTGGTAATGACCGATCCCAGAAAGGCAAGACCAGGGCGCTGCCCTGAACCCGCCAAAGGCCGAGGGCCTTTGGAAACCCATCTATTTCAATGATATGAGGTCCAGGGGCTCGGGGCAGCGCCCCGTGCTTGCTTTGGAGCGGTCATTCATTTCGGCGGTTGGTATGAGGTGGGGCGCCGCGTCAGCCCTGGATGGTGACCGGCTGTGTCGGCGTCAGCGGTCCGAACGGCCCGCCGGGCGGGCGCAGGTGGCAGGCGACGAAATGCGACGGCTTCACCTCCTGCAACGTCGGCACCTCCACCCGGCAGCGCGCCTCGGCATAGATGCAGCGGGTGTGGAAGTGGCAGCCAGGCGGCGGCGCCATCGGGCTCGGCACGTCGCCCTGCAGGATGATGCGCTTGCGGCGCGCCTCCGGGTCGGGGATCGGGGCGGCTTCCAGCAATGCCTCGGTGTAGGGGTGCAACGGCTCGCCGAACAGGTCGGCGTTGTCGGCCAGTTCCACGATGCGGCCGAGATACATCACCGCGATCCGGTGGCCGATATGCTCCACCACGGCCAGGTCGTGGGAGACGAACAGGAAGGCCAGTTGGAACTCGTCCTGCAAGTCGATCAGCAGGTTCAGCACCTGCGCCTGCACCGACACGTCCAGCGCCGAGACCGGCTCGTCGGCCACGATCAGCCGCGGGTTGACCGCCAGCGCACGCGCGATGCCCAGCCGCTGGCGCTGGCCGCCGGAGAACTCGTGCGGGAACTTGGCCATCGCATCGGCGCGCAGGCCCACGCGCTCGAACAGCTTGGCCACCCGCTGCTCAAGCTCGGCGCCGCTCGCCAGGCCGAAATTGGTCAACGGCTCGCTGACGATCCGCCCCGCCGACAGCCGCGGGTTGAGCGAGGAATACGGGTCCTGGAACACGATCTGCATCTGCCGGCGATAGGCGCGCAGGTCGTCCTGGTCGAGCTTGGTGATGTCGGTGCCGTTCAGCTCGATGCTGCCGGCGGTGGGGTCCTGCAGGCGCATCACCGTCTTGGCCACGGTGGACTTGCCGCAGCCGGACTCGCCCACCAGGCACAACGTCTCGCCGCGGCGGATGTCGAACGACACGCCGTCCACCGCGTACACTTGGCCCACCACGCGCGACAGTAAGCCCTTGTGCACCGGGAAGTGCTTCTTCAGGTCGCGCACCCGCAGCACCACCTCGCCGTGCTGGGGCGGCGCGTCGGCCTCGGGGGTCTCCACGGTGGCGCTCATGGCCTGATCTCCACGGCGGGGGTCTCCACGGCGGGCGTCGCCTCGGCGATGCGCGCGGCCTCCCAGCAGGCGGTTGTGTGTCCGGGGCGCAGCAGTTCCAGCGGCGGCTGCTCCACGTGGCAGCGCGCCACCGCATAGCCGCAGCGCGGCGCGAAGGCGCAGCCCGGGATCTCCTCGCGCAGCGACGGCACGATGCCCGTGATCTCCTGCAGCCGCGCGCGCACCGCACCGCGCCTGCCCTTGGCGGTGCGCCGCGGGATCGAGCCCATCAGGCCGCGGGTGTAGGGATGCAGCGGGTGGCGGAACAGCTCCTCCACGGTCGCCTCCTCCACCTTGCGCCCGGCATACATCACGATCACCCGCTGCGCCGTCTCGGCCACCACGCCGAGGTCATGGGTGATCAGCACGATCGCCGTGCCCAGCCGCTCCTTCAGTTCCAGCATCAGGTTCAGGATCTGCGCCTGGATGGTCACGTCCAGCGCCGTGGTCGGCTCGTCTGCGATCAGCACCGCCGGGTTGCAGGCCAGCGCGATGGCGATCATCACCCGCTGGCGCATGCCGCCGGAAAGCTGGTGCGGATACTCGCGCGCCCGCCGCTCGGGGTCGGCGATGCGCACCAGCGTGAGCATCTCCACCGCGCGCGCCATCGCCGCCTTGTTGTCCAGCCCCTGGTGGATGTGCAGCGACTCGGCGATCTGGTCGCCCACCGTCAGCACCGGGTTCAGCGAGGTCATCGGCTCCTGGAAGATCATCGAGATACGGTTGCCGCGGATGCGGCGCATCTCGTTCTCCGACAGGGCGGCGAGGTCGGTGCCGTCGAAGCTGACCGAACCGCCGACGATGCGCCCGGCATCCTCGGGGATCAGCCGCATCACCGACAGGGCGGTGACGCTCTTGCCGCAGCCGGACTCGCCGACGATGCACAACGTCTCGCCGCGCGCCACGTCGAACGACACGCCGTCCACGGCGCGCACCACGCCGTCGCGGGTGTGGAACTGGGTGCGCAGGTCGCGCACCGACAGGATGGCCCCGGCCGCGCCGGTCGTGGTGGCCCCGGCCGCGCCGGTCGTGGTGG
>Ga0105055_10002011_pt1 | contig 32294 bp, 27 predicted proteins | sample BON03_FD_78090 | JGI IMG/M metagenome (GOLD analysis project Ga0105055, IMG submission 78090) | Freshwater microbial communities from Lake Bonney liftoff mats and glacier meltwater in Antarctica - BON-03 | ecosystem: Environmental > Aquatic > Freshwater > Ice > Glacier meltwater | place: Lake... | reverse complement strand
TTTCTTCGCCATTTTGGCGCGTGGGTGTGCTGTCTTTTTTCATTTCCAAGTTGTTCTCCAACATTAACTTGGCGGGCAGCACGCCCTCTTGCGACTCTCTTAACTCATCTTTTTAGGTTAAAAGAAGCCAAAGCCGCAGGCGCCTGTGGTGTGCAAGTCGGCACCGCGTTCGCTTGCTGTGAAGAGTCGGGTATCACCGCAAAAATTAAATCGGAGATCATTCAACAACATCGTAAAGGCACGCTGAAGGTCATCACCGATTTCAAAGCGTCGCCCACTGGATATCCATTTAAACGGGTTGAAGTCGAAGCTAACCGCGGGCGTGACGCCTGCCGCGTTTGCGACCTCGGCTATCTTCGCCATGTCTATGCCAAGGACGATGGCACACTCGGCTACCGCTGTCCGGCTAGCCCTCGTAAGCCTTTCCTCAATAAAGGCGGCACATCTGAAGAAGCCGAAGGCAAGCACTGCCTCTGCAACGGTCTGCTCGCCACGATTGGCATGGGCACGGTCCGCCGAGGCACGTCGGTGCAGCCCTTGGTCACCTGGGGCGAAGATATGCGCTTCCTTGACCCAATTCTAGGCTCGGAAAAGTCGAGCTATTCGGCCAACGATGTGCTTGATTACCTTTTATCATAAACTTTATGCAACAATTCGCTATTCGACATCACAGCTTTGGGAAACCTCTCGAAGTCTTACAACTGGAACAAATCGCCCAGCCTGAACCGCAGGCAGGTGAAGTGCGCGTGCGCCTCGAAGCGGCCACGATTAATCCTTCCGACTATGGGATGATCGGTGGCAGTTACGGTCGTCTGCGCGAATTGCCCGCAGTGGCGGGGCGTGAAGGTGTCGGTGTGGTCGACGCACTTGGTGCGGGGGTGACAGGTGTGGCAGGGGGCACTCGTGTGCGCTTCCCCGGAGAGGCGGGGGCATGGCAGGCATCGGCTTGTATTGCAGCTGATGAACTGCTGGTAGTGCCGCCCGAAGTGCCTGTCGAGCAGGCAGCAATCTCCTTTATCAATCCACCCACCGCTTATTGTTTGCTCAAAAAGATCGTCGATCTGCAGCTCGGCGATTGGGTGGTGCAAAACGCGGGAAATTCGGCGGTGGGCCTTTCAGTCATTCAAATGGCGAAAGCTTTTGGAATCAAAACCATCAGCCAAGTGCGCCGCGAAGAATTGGTCGAACCACTCAAAGCAATGGGTGCCGATCATGTCGTGCTGGAAGGCACTGGCTGGGCGAAGGGTGTGGCTGAAATTACTCAGGGTGCGCCCGTGCAGCTAGCGCTGAACTCAATCGGTGGCGAGAGTGCGATTGATCAAATTAAAGCCCTTGGCGATGGTGGCACGCAAGTGACCTTCGGCGGCATGGTGGGTGACAAAGTCCGTTTCCCTACTAGATTCTTGATTTTTAACGATGTGCGCCTCACCGGCTTCTGGTGGGATCAGTTTGCCAAACGTATTGGCACCGCAGGCGTCCGCGAAGTGATGGCCGAAGTATATTCGATGATGGCCGATGGTCGCCTGAAGTTGCCGATTGAAAAAACGTATCCGTTTAGCGAATACAAGGCTGCCATTCAGCATGACGGTCAGCCACGACTCGGTAAGGTTTTATTGAAGCCGTAAGTTTCCTACTTCAACCACTTCTTCCAACTGTCACGATACGCTTCCGCGTTGCGCCAATCAACGATGCGTGGCGTGGTGCGCACGATGGTGTCTTTGGGCGTTTTCCCGTTGTGGAGCTTCTCGACCATGATCTCGACGCTCTTTGCACCCCAATCGTAGTAGGGGTGCACGACGAGCGCATCGAGGTAGCCTTGATCCACGTAAATAAAGGCGGAAGGGGAAGACTGAATGGCGACGACCGGTAGCTCGTTCGGCTTCCAGGGCAGTGCGGGCATGCCGAGTAGTGGCCAGTCCTCGAGAAAGACCCAGCCCTTGATCAAATCATTGCGGTCGGCTTCTTCGGCGGCGCGGATTGCTTCGATTGCGGACTGGTAGTCGGGTGCGCAGGTGATCGTGCTTTCAATGCGTCGATAGCCCAGCACTTCGCGCAGGCCTTTCATTCGCTGGTCTAGCTCTGCGTCAGGAGTCTCACTGGTGAGGATGGCGACTCGCGCTTTGGTGGGCAGCTTTTTCAAAATGGCGCGACCCGCTAAGCGCCCGGCCTCAACTTCATCGGCTAGCACCGATGCCAGTGCTGAGCTCCCGGTGAGTTGACTTTCAAAAAATACGACTTCTTGCCCTTGCTCCAGTGCGAAGTCCACCGAAGCACGGACCGCTTCGGTGTTTTGTGGGCTTAGGATGAGTCCATCGGCATCTTCGATAAATAGCTCGGCCAGTGAGGTTATTTGACTGCCGCCTTGGGCTATGTTCGGCGTGTAAATGACTAGCTCGACGTCGATGGAATACTTCTCACTGAGTTCTCGGGCGGCGGCTTGGGCGCCCTCGTGGGCGGCTTGGTAGATGGTATCGTCCTGATCGCGGCCAATGATGCCGATTTTATACTCGCCCAGTAGCTCGCGGTTTTGAGCAGTAAGGGCGGTGCCCCAGAGGAGGGTGGCTAATATAAAAAGTCGTCGCAGCATATGTAAGTAGGATAGGTGTATGTGCAGACAGTTGGCAACCGGCTTTGTTCGGTTTTATTGGGGGAGGCTCGAAGACGCGATTGGCATCGCGTCGCTACGGCGTCCGGTTTGTGTAGCGATGCCGCGCTAGCGGCGTCTTCGGTTCGACTTGCATTCGCGCCAAACTCTCGGCGAGGCCGCCTTCGCGACTGTGGCGTCGCCATTGTATCGAAAAATCCTCGATCAGTGCGGCTCTGTCTTCGGACGCCTCCAGCCCGAGGCAGCGCTCCAGTCCGGCGCGGTTGAGGCGCACGGCCAGCGCGATCTCGGGGTCGAGCCCTTCCGTCGGGATCGAATTCAAGGCCTGCGCGCATTGCTTGAGCTGGGCTTCGTTCGTGAGGGTGAGGATGGCGTCGTTGAGTTTCGCTTCGTCGGCAAAGAAGGCGCTATTGAGCATGCTGTTGGGCGGCGCGGGCTGCGTGAGCATGCCGTCGATGCGTCCCAAGGCACAGATGGGCGCGCCGTGTCCCGCGGGTGCATCGGGGTAGAAGAGGGTGTCGATCGTCTCGGCCAGTTCCGCTTCGCTCAGAGTTTGCCCATGCGCCGCTGCGGCCGCGAGGACGAGGGCAGGGTAGAGGGTGAACCATGGTTGATGGTGCCCGTTGTCGCCCCATGCGGTCAGGAGTAGGCCGCGGGCACCGTGCGCGTGGCCTTGTTCGGCGGCCAGGCGGATGTTGGCCTCGGCGACATCGAGTCGTCCGGAAAAGGAATTCCAGTTGCCCGCGCCGGGCGCGACGTAGAATTGATCGCGGAAACCAGCCTCGGCCACGATGCGGCATTGCTCGGCAAAGGGGGAATCGGCCTCGTAGCCCCAGATCACCGGGATGACGCCTTTGGGCAATTCCGGCACCAGGTCGGGGCGTTCCATGATGATGTCTGCCCAGAACTGTGCGGTGTGCCCATGCTGCTCAGTAAGCGCAAAGAGCTGCTTCATGAAGTCGAGATACACGCGGTGTTTGCCTTCGCGCTCGATGCGTTCGCGGCTGCGCCCCTGCCCGAGTTCCCAAGGCTCATCGCCGCCGACGTGTAGCTGTTTAGATTTAAAGTTGGGCAGTAGCTCGGTGTAGAGCTTATTCACGAAAGCGGCGCTTATAGCATCGGGGTAGAGGGTGCTACCGGACGGCTTCCAGCCCGACCAAGGGTGCTCGAACCCATCGGGAGACTCAGCCAACGGCTTGTATTCGGCGTGTCTCAGCCAGCGCTCCATGTGCCCGAAAGAATTTTGATTCGGCACTAGTTCGATCCCACGAGCCGCGCAGTAGGCATCCAACTCGCGGATTTCGGCAGCCGTCATCGGCGAGGCGTCGCGCCAGACTGCCTCGTGCTCTGCAAAGGCGAAGGTGTGCTCCGTGTAGAGTTGTAGCTCGTTATAGTGAAGCGCGTGGAGCGCATCGATCAACGTGCGCAGCGTTGCCATCGTCGGCACACGATTCCGGCTGATGTCGAGCATCAGGCCACGGTGAGGGAAGAGGGGTGGGTTTTTAAACAAGTTCAGAAATGAAGTTAGGCATGGTCTAGAGTTCCCATAGTTTGGAGACCTTTTTCTTTTAATGTTTGCGTTTCGGTGATTTGGATGCGCCCAGGGGCGAGCTGACCGCGCTTGATGGCGTTCATCTGAATGACCGATTCTTTGAGTTAAATGGTCGGGCCGACAAGATTGCTTCGCCTTCTACGCATTTTCAAGACGCAACGTCCGTTGCTAAAATGCTACGTCAAACTTGCTCATTCGCAAGTTCGAACCTCTGTCGGCCGCGCGCCCATAAAAAAAACGCCAACAAGTTGACGTTTTTTAAATGGTCGGGCCGACAAGATTCGAACTTGCGACCCCTTCACCCCCAGCGAAGTGCGCTACCAGACTGCGCTACGGCCCGACTCAGAAAGATTGCGAACGATGCTCTTGGTGAATGCGGCGTCAAGCCTTTATACTCTATTGTGAGATGGAAACTCGAAGAAAGGCTTTTTCGTGTTCTGAAATAGGATCGACTCTTCGAAAGGTGTATCGATCAAAGCCATCAACTTCGGTGGCGATGCTGATAAGTTCGACTTCGCTGCTTTGGCTGCTCCAGGTTCCATTGAGATCGGTCACTGTCTCCACTGTGTAAGTGAGTCCATTTTCAAAGCTCGGTCTGCGGTAGCTGATCTGGAGATAGCTTAGGCCGACGTCCTCAACGGTTTCGCTGATGGGCAGTATGCCTAGGTAGTTTGTTTCCGGATCGCCGCCAAAGGCTTGTTCGAGAAGATTATTAATGCCGTCCTTATCGGGATCGTCGGTTGGATCTTGGTCAGCGAGCGGTGTGGTGGTGAACGCGGTGGAGCTCCAGAGCGTGTAGTCTTGATAAAGTTCGCTTCTCCATGCGAGGGCGTATGTAACCGCAGCGTCCGTTGCGACGGTTAAAGTGTAGTTGCCCGCAGTGAGTTCGCTGCCTGAACCCCGCCAGATATGCTCAATGTTATCGACCGCGCTGTCGCTGTTTTGGACAGTTGAACTATTGCTGTTATCGGTGAGTTCTAGGCTTATATCTGCAAGTGCTGCTGGAGTGAATCTTGTAAACAGATAGAATTCTCTTTTAGTCACTTGTCGGTTCCATGTGACTAGAACTGATAGCATTCGCAGGGTAAAGCCGCTTGGGATATGGATCGTGTAGGCTTCGCTGTTGCTACTGGATAGATTGCCAAGGTTCCATCCGCGTGTATCAATTGTGCTGCCTGCGGTTTGTTGGCCGGCTTTTTGGATGAAATAGCTTTCGTAAACGTCCAACTGCCCTGCTCCGTAGATATCATCCAGTGGACGTAGAATGGTTTGATCCCAGTCGGCGAAGGGGGATTTGTTCGCTCCAGCTAGTAGGATGGCTTTAAGCACTTGTTGCGGATATGTATCCGCGTTGTAAACGGCGGAAGATTCGATTAGCATGGCTGCCGCCGCTGTGACATACGGAGTGGCAAAACTTGTGAAGGCATTCGGAGCCACTATTTCCGGCTTGATGCGTCCCGGGCCGTCACTTGCTGAAGTGACGCCTGTTCGGTGGGTGCCGTCGCTAACCCCTACTGTTATTCCGTTATACATGCTCCCGTAAATCTCTGGAATATCGCTGGATATATTCTGGTCTCCGAAATCAGAGTTATAGAGTCCTGCAATCGGTAGGAAATTATCGCGCTCGACCGCGAAGTCCATGCGGGCAGTCGCGTTATTGTTTGATGAGAAACCGACCCAGCTATGACTTTGGAGTGGATTGGGTTCCGTAATAGGCACCCCTGTCCGCCAACCTTGATTGTTTAGCCAATCACTGGATTGGTAGACATCAACGGTTGAGATTCCTGGTGCAATAGAGCTTGTTAATCCATACAGGTTTCGACCAACGTTTGTGGCGTGACTCGACGAGATGCCACCTCCACTTTTATCCGTGATCGTTTTTCCTGCGAATTCAGCATCCCCAAAGTTTGGCATGAAGTCGGTTGCTAATGCACCGCTGACTGGAGTCTCTACTTGCGTCACAGAAACACCAGTGCCGTCTGGGATTGTGAGTTCACGCAGTGTAAGCTCTTTAACTAAATCCGTGTATCTTATTGTAGCCTGATAGCCATAAACAAGCTGATTGCAGCAAATGAGGCCAAAGCAAGCGAAGGTTACGTGATGGGGAGTCATTTGAGTACAGGCTTGAAGTATATACCCTAAATGCTTGCTCGGTAATTCTCAAGCTTGAGTGGATGAATATACTGTAAAAGAAAACAGCCCGATTCGCTGTGAAATCGGGCTGTTGAGAGAATTTGCAGATGCCTTACCTGCGCGCAGCCAGCAAATAGAGCAACCAGCCGAGGCTGCTCACAAAAGCGGCGACGTAAGTGTAGGCGGCGGCGTCGAGGGTCTTATTGACGCCGACGAGTTCGTCTTGATCGACGATGCCGAGGCCGACGAGTTGCGCTTTGGCGCGCTTGCTGGCGTCAAACTCCACCGGCAGGGTGACGAGCTGGAAGACGGTCAAGACTAGATAGATCGCTATGCCGAGATTGATGAAAATCGGGCTGTGAAAGAGGAAAAAGCCGCCAAACATGGCGATTGGGAGCAATTGCGATGCGAAACTGGTGATCGGCACGAGTGACATGCGCAGATTGAGCGGTGCGTATGCCTGCTTGTGCTGGATGGCATGGCCCGCTTCGTGCGCGGAGACCCCGAGCGCAGCTAGGCTGCTGCCACGGTAATTGGCTTGGCTCAGGGCGAGGCGCTTGTGGGTAGGGTCGTAGTGGTCGGTCAGGGTGCCGTGACACTCGACTATTTCAACATCGTGGATGCCCGCGCTGGCCATTACCGCCTGTGCGGCCTCGCGTCCGGTAATGCGCCCGCGAGAGGGCACTTGTATGTATTTATTATAGGCGCTTTTGACCTTCATCTGCGCCCATAGGCCCACGATTATTGGTATGAGGATAAAAAATAAAATAGGAGTGATCATAATAAGTTCATTCTGCTTCGAACGATGTAAGCAACTTCGGTTCCAAACATTCGCAAGTGAAGAAATGCGATATTCTGGGGTTATTATTTCATTTCAAATCCGGGAATAATTTCAAAGCCCAGTCATCTTAATAGGCGTAACATTAATCATCAATCATTCTCAAAAATTATGTATAAATTATTCTCTATTACTCTAATCAGCCTTCTGACACTCGGTGCTTCACTCAGCGCCGGCGAGGGCTGGATGACCAATTTTGAAGCAGCCAAGGCCAAAGCCGTCGCCGAGAACAAGCCCTTGCTACTCGACTTCACTGGCTCCGATTGGTGCCCACCATGCATGATGCTCGACAAGGAGGTTTTCAGCAAAAAGGCTTTCTTTGACTTTGCTGAAGCCAACTTAGTTTTGGTCAAGCTGGACTTCCCCCGCAGCAAAAAGCAGTCAGCGGAGCTGAAGTCACAAAATGAGGCGCTGGCCCGAAAGTACGGAATCGAGGGTTTTCCAACCATTATGATTCTTTCCCCGGAGGGTGAGCTGGTCGAGCAAACCACCGGCTACCGACGCGGCGGCGCGGAGGCTTATATCGAGTACATTAAAGAGATTCTGGCTTCAGCCAAATAGGCGGCAAGCATAACCGTATCTTTTAAATCGCGCAGTCTTTGGCTGCGCGATTTTTGTTTTTGTAAGCACCTGTTTTCCTAGGCTTTCAGTGAGCCCTAGAGCCTCCGGCTACCAGATTAGAAAAAATCCACAAAGTTAGGGTTGCTTTTCGTTTTCTCTCTTTTACTCTGCGCGGTTTTCTCAGATTCAAGCCGTTCTCCGGGATGGTGCTTTTTCAACACATTTCAGACATGCAACAACATACACTCAAGATAACCAATCGTGAAAACACCGGTCGCGGTGTTGCTCGTCGCCTGCGTGCGGAGGGTAAAATTCCTGCCTCTCTTTATGGTCAGGGCAACGCTCGCTCGATCACCGTTTCTGCGGTTGATTTTCGCGATCTGAACCGTGAGATTGGCGGCGGTGCCGCACTCGTCGAATTGACCGACGAAAAGGGTGTTGTAGCTCTTTGCCTTGTTCAAGATGTTCAATATCATGCAGTTAAGAGTAGTGTTGATCATATCGACTTCCAAGAAGTAGAACGCGGCCACGCCTTCACTACCAAGATCCCTGTGCACCTCGTCGGTGAAGCCGATTGTGTTGGTGTTAAGAATGACGGTGGTGTGCTCGACCACAAGTCGCATGAAGTGGAAATTCGCTGCCGTCCTTCCAAGCTGCCTGATCACGTCAATGTGGACGTTTCCGCACTCGGTGTGGGCGAAGCGCTTCTTATAAGCGACCTTCCTATTCTTGAGGATGTCGAGTACCTCGGCGAGCCCGCTCAAGTGATCGTCTCTGTGCAGCATCCGACGGTCGCCGCTGAAACCACCGACGACGATGCCCCAGCAGTCGCAGCCGACGAAGTCCCCGCCACTAAGGTGAGCGATGACGACGACGACGACGAGTCTTCCGATAAAAAATAAACCTTTAACACACGGGTAGCCCTTTCCTCTCACAGGCGGGTTGGCCGACAACGTTCTTTTACAAATGTCCATCGCGGTCATTGCAGGTCTCGGAAATCCGGGCTCAAAATACCGCAACACCCGACACAACATTGGCTTTGCCCTTGTTGATCAGCTCGCTGCGAAATACGGCGCACCATGGAAACATGAAGCCCGCTTCGAGGCGGAGGTCGCGGTTATACAACTCGACGGGCGCAAGCTTATGTTGTTGAAGCCGCAAACCTTTATGAATGCGAGTGGTCGCTCCCTGGGAGCGGCGCTCCGCTATCGTAAGTTGCCCCCCGAGTCGATGCTCGTCATTTACGACGATCTGACTCTCGATCTGGGGCGCACCAAGCTAAGTGTCAACGGCAGTGGCGGCGGTCACAACGGGATCTCCGATTTGCTGACACAGGTCGGTACAGGCTTCGCTCGCTACCGAGTCGGGATCGGTGCCAAGCCGCATAAAGAGATGGACCTCGCAGATTACGTCCTTAGTCAATTTTCCAAGGACGAAAAAACCATTTTGACGGATCGAAGTTCGACTTTTCTGGATCAGATACACTTGATCTTGAATGAAGAACTCGAATCCGCCATGAACACCATTAACCAACGCAAAGCACCATCGCATGAGCGCAACGACTAAAAATAACTACAAAGCCACCTTCATCCTCGACCTCCGCGAATCCGAAGACGATTCCGCCAAGGTTTTGGCTGATCTTAACGATATCCTGAAGTCCATCGGTGCTGAGCCTTCTTCTAGTGAAGACCTCGGTATGCGTGAATTCGCACGTGCCGCCGATCACCGCTACTCACAAGGTCACTACATCGAAATCTATTTCGAAGGTGCTGGCGATGTGCCTGCGACTCTCAACGAGAAGCTTAAGCTCGATAAGCGCGTTAACCGCATCTTCACCGAGTCCGCCTAATCCCGTAACCGCTCGATCACCATGGCCTCATTTAATAAAGTTATTTTGATGGGAAACCTGACTCGCGATCCTGAGACTCGCGTGACGGCCACTGGTTTGACGATTTGTAAACTAGGCCTTGCCGTTTCTCGCGTGTTCACGACGAAAGACGGCGAACGTCGCGAAGAGACCACCTTCGTTGATATCGACGCATTCGGCAAGCAAGCCGAAGTCGTCACCAAGTATTTTCGTAAAGGCAAGCCGATCCTCATCGAAGGGCGCCTCAAGCTCGATCAGTGGGAGACCAACGATGGGCAAAAACGCAGTAAGATGGGCGTGGTGATGGAGACTTTCCAATTTGTCGGCAATCGCGATGACAGCGATTCCAGCGGTGGCTCCAGCAACTCTGGCGGCTACGAGCAAAGCTCGCCCCCTAAGCGCGAGGCCAAGCCCGAGCCAAGTAAAGACTTCTCCGCCGACGGCGACACTCTCGATGAAGACGTGCCCTTTTAAGCACTCGCCCCTTCCTCCTTTTTCTTATACAACTCATTTCAAAAAATCAAAGAACCTATCATGGCTAACTCTCAAGTTCTCCTCCTCCAACCTATCACTGGACTCGGCGCCGAAGGCGACACAGTCACCGTAAAAGCAGGCTACGCCCGCAATTTCCTGCTTCCTCGCAAGCAGGCTCTGCCCATTACGCAGGCCAATAAGAAGCACGTTGAGTCGCTCCTTAAAGCCCGCGAAGCACGTGAGCAGAAGGAATTCGAAGATGCACGCACACTTAGCGAGCGTATCGAGAAGACCAGTATCGCCATCGCCGTGAAAACAGGCGAGGGAGGTAAGATGTTCGGTGCTGTCACTGCCAACGATCTGCTTGAACGCCTCAAGGAAGAGGGGATCGAACTCACCAAGAAGCAACTTCAACTCGCCGCGCCGATCAAGGAACTTGGTTCGCACGTCGCTGGTGTGAAGCTACATGCTGACGTCGAGACAGAACTTAAGTTTGAGGTCGTCTCGGAGAATCCCATCGAAGATGGTAAGGATTCCGAAGCAGAAGCTACTGACGACGACGACGAATAAATTGACGGCACCGTCGTATTGACAACACTCCGTACGAGATGCCGCCTGATTCTAATTCATCGTCGTTCGGTCGAGGCCGTTCAGACCGTAATTATAAAGATAAGCGCAAGTCGTCGTCTCGCGACGATGGTGTGCGCGTTCAGCCACACAGCATCGAGTCTGAAGAGGGGCTACTCGCTGCTTGCCTGATCGGTGGCGGGCGCGAGATCCTGACCGAATGTATCGAGGCCAAGATTGCGCCGGAGTATTTCTTTAAAACCGCGCACGAGGAGATTTATCGTGCGCTGCTCTCGCTTTACGAGACGGGCGATCCGATCGACGAGATCCTCCTGCTAGAGCATTTGCGTAAACACGGGCTGGAAGAAGAGATCGGCGGCATTAGCGCAATTTATGCGATTCAGGATCGCATCGAAACTCCCGCGCACGCTCGTTACTTTGCGAAGATCGTCCATGAAAAGTATCTTCTGCGGCGTTTGATCCGCACCTCGCGCGAGGCGATCGAGGCCTGCTACGAACAACAGGATGACATGTCGACCTTCATCGAGAAGATCGAGCAAGACATTTTTGATATCAGTAGCGGGCGTATCACCGACTCGCCCAAGCCGATTCAAGGCTCGCTCGATGAAGCGGTGGCCGATATCCACGCTCTCCTTAATGGGCGCGATGATGCCGACGGCGTGCTTTCCGGCTTCCGCGATCTTGACGGCATGACTTATGGCTTCCACCCTGGACAAATGATCGTTCTGGCCGCGCGCCCTTCCGTGGGGAAGACCAGTCTGGCCATGAATTTTGCGGAGCATGCTATGATTCCCGATGGCGAGCGTAAAAAGTCCGGGGTGCTCGTCTTTAGTCTGGAAATGACCGCGTCGCAGCTTGCTATGCGTCTGATCTGCAGCCGCGCTCGCGTCGACATGAAGCGCATCCGCGACCGTGTGATCTCCAAGCAGGACTCCGCCGACATCGCTACCACGGTTAAAGAGCTCAAGCAATCGCCTCTCTGGATCGACGATGCTTCCAGCTCTAGCATCCTCGATATCCGTGCCAAGGCACGCCGTCTCCATACCAAAAGCCCCCTCGGTCTCATCATTGTCGATTACCTCCAGCTCATTCGAGGCACGGACAACCGTATCCAGCGCGAGCAGCAGATTGCCGATATTTCGCGCGGTATGAAAGGTATGGCTAAGGAGCTCAACATTCCAGTCGTGGTGCTCAGTCAGCTTAATCGTGAGTCGGAGAAAGAAAATCGCGATCCGCGCCTCTCTGACCTGCGTGAATCTGGATCAATCGAGCAGGACGCCGACGTCGTCATGCTCCTCAGTCGCCCAAAGAAGAGCGACGACGATGAGACCGCCGAAGGCGCTGGCACCTTTAATGAGCATGAACACATTAAATTAATTATTGCAAAACAGCGAAATGGCCCCGTAGGTGAAATAGACCTGACTTTTGTCCGCCGCTATACACGCTACGAGAATTTTCACCGTTAAAGGCTACCACCGACTAATCTTCTTCAAATGCGAATCATCCAGACACTCTTTTTAGCCGCAGGCAGCTTGCTCGCTTTCGGTTTGCCGACTCAATCCTCGTTCGCTCAGGAGGCCGAAACCTATCCGGTCATCAACCGCATCGTGCCAGAGTTCACCGGGTTCCGTGCCGTCAGCGATGAATACATCTTTGGTAGCATCCAGCTGCGCCCTGGTATGAACTACAACGCCGCGCTGCTCGACCAATCGATCCGCACGCTCTACGGCACTGGTTACTTCGAGTTCGTTGAAGTCCGCGTGGATAAAGCGCAAGACGACAAGGTCGATGTGGTCTTCGAGCTCGTCTCCAAATACACAATCGAGCGCATCCGTTTTCTCGGAAATGATAAATACTCCGACTCCCGCTTGGCTTCCAAGGCCGAGATTGAGAGCGGTAAGCCTCTCGATGAGTATTTGGTTAGTGTCGGTGCCGATAACATCGCCGCATATTATGTGGAAAAAGGCTTTCCTGATGTGGAAGTGGACTACCGCATCCAGCGCGACGAGCAGACCGGTTACGCCGTAGTCAACTACGATGTCGACGAGGGTGGCAAGGTTCGCATCGACGAGATCGTCTTTGAGGGTAATGAAGCCTTCTCTGATAAAAAGCTCCGCAAGCAACTCGAAACTTCAGAACATACTTGGCTTTCATGGCTGCTCGGAAGCGGCAAATTCGATGAAAAAAAATTCAAAGAAGACCTGGAGTTGCTCCGTAAGTTCTACCGCGACGCCGGCTACCTCGACTGCGAGATTGATCAGGATAAAGTATCCATCGACTTCGTCGAGTCCGATAGAATCGTCATCTCTATTCCTTTAGTCGAAGGTCAGCTTTATTATCTGGGTGAGTTCTCCGTCGAAAATGCCACCGTCTATACGTCGACCGAGCTGCTCGGCGAAGTCCGCCTAGAGTCTGGTGAGCCATTCTCGCCACAGGGAGTGGACGATGCCGCCACCGCCATTCGCGACTATTACACTTCCAATGGTTACCTCGATTCCAACGTCCGCGCGGAGCGTGTGCCGAATATGGAGACTCGCCAGATTGATGTGGTCTTCCGTGTGCGCGAGAGCGAAAAGTTCTACGTCGAGTCGATCAACGTGGAGGGTAACACCAAGTCTAAGGCACGAGTTATCATCCGCGAATTGGCACTCGCACCTGGCGACGTCTTCGACCGTAAGCGGATGGAAGTCAGTGAACGTCGTTTGAAAAATACTAGCTTTTTCGAGGATGTGCGCCTCAACCCCGAGCCAACTAATGTGCCCGGACGTAAAGATCTCGGCATCACTGTGCGCGAAGGCCGCACAGGTAACTTCACTTTCGGTGCTGGCTTTGGTTCGGTCGAAAGTGCGGTCATTTACTTCGAGGTCTCTCAGGGCAATTTTGATTTGTTCAACTGGCGCTCTGGGTTCCAAGGCGATGGTCAGAAATTCCGTTTCCGTGCCTCGCTCGGCACCAGCAGTAATCAAATACTGATCGCCTTCGAGGAGCCTTGGCTCTTCGAGCAGCGCCTCGCCTTCGGGGTCGAGCTTTACCGGACCGAGTCCGACTACAATAGTGCCGATTACAATGAGCTCCGCACGGGCTTCGAGCTGTATCTCCGCCGCCGCCTTTTCGAGTTGGTCGAAGCACGCCTTTCCTACCGCCTTGAACTCGTTGAGATTTTCGATGTGGATCGTAATCCAAATCCGCCTTTCGCGAATCCTCAGCCAGACGGTAGTGTGACCAACGATGGTGTGCCCGATGTCTTCCAACGCGCGGAGGGCGAAGATCTTGTCTCGAAAGTAGGCCTAACTTTTCTCCGCGATAACCGGGAAACGCTCATTTTCACTCGTAAAGGTAACCGTAGTACTCTCGATTTTGAATATGCAGGTGTCGGCGGCGATGTTAACTACTACAAGGTGGAAGGGCGCACGGCGCACTTTATCCCGACCTTCGATGCACTCAAGCAGTCGCTCTCGATTGTTGCCCGTGCTGGCAGTATTACCCCGTTCGGTCAAAGCGATGAGGTTCCTTTTTATGACCGTTTCTACCTAGGTGGCCCTGATACTCTTCGTGGCTTTGATTATCGTGAGGTCGGCCCTCGCGACGATGATGCGACTGCAGGCGATCAAGCTGTCGGCGGTAACACCTATTCGATGGTTTCTTTAGAATATGCTTTCCGTATTGCGGAACCTTTAGGGCTGGTTGTGTTCTATGACTGGGGATTTGTTAATGAAAATGATTTTGATTTCAGTATGTCTAACTACGCCGATAACTGGGGTGTGGGCGCGCGCATTATGCTCATGGGCTCACCGCTCAAGCTCGATCTTGGTATTCCCATTACTTCTCCCGAAGGTGCCAGTGGTGGCACTCAGTTTAATTTTTCCTTTGGCACACGCTTCTAGTGATGCTTAATTCTAACGTCTAAATCCCAAAAACACATATATTATGAAAAAATTCACTACTGTAATTATCGCATCGCTTCTGATCGCTACGGGTCTGTTTGCGCAAAAAACACCTGTTGTCGGCGTCGTCGACGTGCAACGTGTCCTCGGAGATTATGCTGATTTTCAAGCGGCTGTTGAAAAAGTAAAAGGCTCCGTTGCTCCTGTTGAAGAGGAAATGAAAAAGATGCAGTCTAGCATCGAGGCTATCGTGACTGAAGGTCGCGCCATCGAGACTAAGGCTAAGAATCCGGCTGCCAGCGACGAAGCACGCGCCGAAGCTCAAGCCCAAGTCAATGAACTTCAGCAAAAACTGCAGAAGGCACAAATCGACCTCCAGCAGTTTCGCCAGCAAGCACAACAACTCGCTCAACAAGGCCAACAAGAGGAGCTCGCTCCACTCCAAGCCAAGGCGGTCGAAGCTGTGAAGACGGTTGCTGAAGATAAGGGCATCGACCTTGTCCTGCCTAAGAACACTGTGATCTTCTCCTCCGACTCGCTTGAAATCTCCGACGCAGTCATCGCCGTGCTCAACGCAGGCAACTAATCGCCTAGTTCCACAAATTTTCAAAACCCTGTTCTCGCATAGGACAGGGTTTTTTGTTTTTTACCCATAATGGCATTAGCATATACCACACAACGTATCCTTGAAATCCTCGGTAGCGGTTGCGAAGCAGTTGGCACTTATAAGGGGACTCTTCAGGGTATCGCCTCGCTATCTGAGGCACAGTCGGGCGATCTTTCTTTTCTCGGGAATCCTAAATACCGCTCTGCGGTAGCCGATTCTCAGGCGTCCGTCCTGCTCGTGCCAAAGGACTACGACGAGGCGCCTAAGGCTGGCCAGCTTTACCTCAAGCTCGAGAATCCTTCCTTTGCGCTGGCCCTGATTTGCCGCGACATCGAAGGCTCGTTGCTGCCTAAGCCGCCGCCGGGCATCCATCCCAGCGCTGTGGTCGAGCCTGATGCCGAGGTCTCGCCAGAGGCCAGTGTCGGTGCCTTCTGCTATATCGGCTCTGGGGCTCAGGTGGGCGCTGCCGTGTTGGAGAGCCATGTCACCGTCGGTCGCTCGGCTCGAGTCGGCGATGGAGCGTATCTTTTTTCCCGCGTATCCGTGGGTGACTACTGCGAGATTGGTCTGCGTAACCGGCTCATGTCGGGCTGCGTCATCGGTTCAGACGGTTACGGCTACGAGTATCTCGACGGCGTCCATCAGCGCGTGCCGCAGATTGGCAATGTCGTGACCGATGCCGATGTCGATATTGGTGCCAATTCGACGATTGACCGCGCCCGTTTCGGCTCCACTCAGATCGGCGCGGGCACTAAAATCGATAATCAGGTGCAAATCGCGCACAACGTCCGAGTGGGGCAGCACTGTTTGATCGTGGCCCAAGTCGGTATCAGCGGCAGCACCATTTTAGGTGACGGTGTCGTTATCGGCGGCCAGGCAGGTCTCGCCGGGCATTTAAAAATCGGCTCCGGTGCTATGATCGCCGGAGGCACGGCCGTCGTTAGCGATATTGAGCCTCAGTCGAAAGTGCGTGGTTACCCCGCCATGCCCATGATGCTCTTCAACCGGATGGCAGTTTTGCAACGAAAGTTACCCGATCTTTTCAAAAGGTTTGATCAACTCGAAAAAAGGGTGAAGTCTCTGCCAGACGAGTCCAAATAACCTATCTGATTATTATGATGAAAGAAAGTCCTCTCAAAATATTTAGCGGAAATTCCAATCCCGCACTAGCGAAAGAAATTTGCCAATATCTCGATGTGCCGCTCGCGGAAGCCGACGTTATCAGCTTTCCCGACGGAGAGAGCTTCGTCCGCATTAACGAGAATATACGCGGAGCCGATGTCTTTATCATTCAATCCTCCTGTAATCCGGCCAATCAAAACTTGATGGAGCTCTTTATCATGATCGATGCCGCCCGTCGCGCCTCGGCTAATCGCATTACGGCAGTCATTCCATTCTACGGTTATGCCCGCCAAGATCGTAAAGATCAGCCCCGGGTGCCGATTACCTCGAAACTGGTCGCTAATTTGCTCGTTTCCGCTGGCACCGATCGCGTGCTCACTGTCGATCTACACGCGCAGCAGATTCAGGGTTTCTTCGATATTCCCGTCGACCACCTCTATGCTTCTCCCGTTCTATTCCAATATCTGAAGAATATCGATACGAAGAATCTCACGCTCTTCTCACCTGATATCGGTGGTATGAAAATGGCCTCTGCCTATGCCGGTATGCTCGATGTGCCGCTCGGCTTTATTGCCAAGCGTCGCACCAGCGCCGAGACAGTCGAAGCGATCTCGCTCGTTGGTGAAACCAAAGGTCGCGACATTCTCTTGGTCGATGATATGACGGAAACTGCCGGCACCCTCTGTGCCGCCGCCAAACTGCTCAAAGAGCACGGCGCAAAAAGTGTCATGGCCGCCGTCAGCCACGGCGTGTTAAACGAAATGGGCTACGAGCGTCTGTCCACCGGTGTGATTGATCAGCTCATCACCACCAACACCACGCCCGTCAAGACTCGTCCCGGACTGCCGATCACTGTGCTCAGTGTGGCTGAGCTCCTAGGGGAGGGGATCAAGCGCATTCATAATAACGCGAGTGTCACCGGACTCTTCGACATTAAGGGCTTCTAGCCGCACATTGTGGTCGGGCTGAATGTTGATATCTTTTTCCTGCTCTATTTAGGAGCGGGTTTTGTTCTGCTCTTCGGCCTCTGGTTTTATTACGATTGGCGCGATGGCCACATTCACGACGCCCAACGCGCAAAAGTGATCTACCACTGTATCAAGTGCAGCCAGATTTACACTGGCCCACATCTCAGCGAAGAATGCGATTGCCCTCAATGCGGCTTTACCAATGGTCGATTGAGATTTTAATTTTCAGATAAACGTAGGGGCTTCACTTGTGAAGCCCGCCGAACTTGAGCGACCTGTCCGATGCGGGCGTCACAAGTGAAGCCCCTACGAATAAAAGCTATTTCCTAATTCTTAATTCTTAATTCCTAATTCTTAATTCCTAATTCTTAATTCTTAATTCCTAATTCTCCTCTTATGCCAGATATTATCGCAGTTCTCGACTTTGGCTCGCAATACACGCAAGTCATCGCCCGCCGTATCCGTGAGGCCAATGTACTCTCACGTATCTATCCTTATAATACCAAGGCCAGCGTCCTGAAAAAAGAGGGCGTCAAAGGTGTCATCCTTTCCGGTGGCCCGTCGTCGGTACTTCTTCCCGGCTCCCCGCGTCCTGATCAGAAGGTCTTCGACCTCGGCGTGCCCATGCTCGGCATCTGCTATGGCGAGCAACTCATGGCACACATGCTCGGCGGTAAAGTCGGCAAGAGTGAACAGCGCGAGTTCGGGCACGGCACTCTGACGATCGGCAAGAAGGGGAAACTCTTTGCGGGCCTGCCCAAGAAGCTCCGCGTCTGGAACTCGCACGGTGACCGCCTCGAAAAGTTGCCCAAGGGCTTCGAAGCCATCGCTTCCACCGAGAACTCCCCCTTCGCCACCATTCAGGATGCCAAACGTAATTTCTACGGCATGCAGTTTCACCCCGAAGTGGCGCACTCTGAGATGGGCATGGAAGTGCTCTCCAATTTCCTGCTCAAGATTTGTAAATGCCAGGCCGAGTGGTCGATGGCTAACTACATCGATGAGTCTATCCGCCAGATCCGCGACACCGTCGGCGATAAGCGCGTCATCCTTGGCCTCAGTGGTGGCGTTGATTCCTCCGTCGCCGCCGCGCTCATCCACCGCGCCATTGGCAAGCAGCTCACCTGCCTCTTCGTTGATAACGGCCTCCTCCGCCTTCACGAGCGTGAGCAAGTCGAGAAACTCTACGGCGATCACTTCGACCTCGACCTGCGTGTTGCTAAAAAATCGAAGTTCTTTCTCGACCGCCTCAAAGGCGTTTCCGATCCCGAGAAAAAGCGCAAAATCATCGGTAACTCCTTCGTCGAAGTATTCGATGAAGAGGTAAAGAAGCTCAAGAAAAAGGGCAACTACGCCTTTCTGGCTCAAGGCACACTCTACCCCGATGTAATCGAGTCGGTCGCGATTGACGGCAATCCAGCCGCGCTGATTAAGAGCCACCACAACGTCGGCGGCCTGCCTAAGAAGATGAAGCTCGGCCTGCTTGAGCCCCTACGCGAGCTCTTTAAAGACGAAGTCCGCGAGCTAGGCGCTGAACTCGGCTTGCCCAAGGAAGTCGTCTGGCGTCAGCCATTCCCTGGTCCCGGTCTCGGTGTCCGCGTGATGGGGCCCATCGTTAAAAAGGATCTCGACGTGCTGCGCAAGGCCGACGCTATTCTCCATGAAGAAATGATGGCCGCCGATCTTTACTACAAAGTCTGGCAGTCCTTTTGCGTCTTCCTTCCAGTCAAAACTGTCGGTGTAATGGGTGACGAGCGCACCTACGAAAACGTCGTTGCGCTGCGTATTGTTGAGAGTGTCGATGCCATGACCGCTGACTGGGCGCGCGTGCCTTACGAAGTGCTGCGTACCATTTCCAGCCGTATCATCAACGAAGTTACCGGTTGTAACCGTGTTGTGCTCGACATTAGTTCCAAGCCTCCTAGCACAATTGAGTGGGAGTAGGCGTGAACAAATCGCCGCTCCTGCGGTCAATAACTATTCCGCTATGAAAAGAATACTCCATGCATGTTTGTTATTGTTCGTTGCCGCTTCGCTCAGTGCGCAAGTGGTCAGCGAAAACGAAGTGATTGATCGTGCCCGCGCCACAATCGGTGCCGATGCGGTGCTCGATGGCTTTGTTACCTTGCAATTGGTTGGTAGCCTTGAGCCAGTCGATCCCGAGATGCCATCTGCCACGCTTCTGATTTTTGCGCGCAAACCGCTCTCGCAGCGTTTAGAAATCAAAGTCGATGATATCGTAGAAACCACCATTCTTAACGGCGATAATGGCTGTATCATCCGTTCCAACCTCAATGCTGACGCCTCGCAAATGCGTGATTTGATCGGCCCCGAGCTGGAGCGTGTCAAATATAGTACTCGGCAGCTATTCAACTTCTACCGACCCGACTTCAAAAACGGCGAAAAAGTCAGTTTCTCAGGCACTGAGAACTATCGCGACCAGCGTTGCTACAAGCTGGTCTACGAATATCCAAGTGGGCTCAAGACAGTTCGTTATTTCTCTGTGGCGGACGACACACTCGTCTCGACTGTTACCGAGAACGGAGTCGAAAGCATTGGCGTCGGTTCGCAGACCGTCGGTGGTATCAAGTTTCCCAAAGAAATCGAATACTACGAAGGCGACCGCAAGCTCCACACCATCGTGCTCCATCAGGTGGAGGTGAATAAGCCGCTCACCGCTGGCATCTTCGAGATACCCGAAGGCGATACACAGTAAATCACTGTTTAAATCACTGTTTAAATCACTGTTTGCTTACTCTGAATTATGCAAAAGATCGAATTTTCCGATACGCCCAAATTCCAATTCACACTCCGCACTTTTTGCGAACAGGCGATTGTCTCTGGCGATGTGACTGAGGTCGTGACCAGCGTTCTGGCTGATGTGCGCAAGCGTGGCGACGCTGCTGTGCTCGAATACACGGCGAAGTTTGACCATGCTAACCTCACTGCCAAGGCAATGCGCGTTTCCCCAGAGGCGCTCAAAGCATCGGTCAAGAGTCTTAGCGCTGCGGATCGTAAAGCTATCCGCGAGGCCATTGCCATGGTCAAAGATTTCCATAAGAAGACTCTACCTAAAGACTGGAAGGCCAAAAACGCTCAAGGTGGCATCGTCGGCGAACGTTTTTACCCGATCCAGCGAGTCGGCCTCTACATTCCTGGTGGGAATGTGCCGCTCGTCTCGACTGTCATTATGACCGGCGTGTTGGCTAAGTTGGTCAAATGTCCGCAGATCGCGGTCTGCACGCCGCCCGATGCGGAGGGCAATGTCGCTCCCGGCATGTTGGCTGCGCTTTCTATTATCGGAATTGACGAAGTCTATAAAGTCGGCGGCGGCCAAGCGGTCGGTGCTATGGCCTATGGCACTCAGACGATTCCTGCTGTCGATAAAATCTTCGGCCCTGGTAATGCCTTCGTCATGGAAGCCAAGCGTCAAGTGCTCGGCACCGTCGGGATCGACCTGCTACCAGGCCCTAGCGAAGTCATGATCATCGCCGATGCCGGAGCCAATCCGTGTCACGTCGCAGCCGACCTCCTCGCACAAGCGGAGCACGGTAGTGGTAAGGAGATTATCTACCTCGCCACTACTAGCAAGGCACTCCTCGGCAAAATCGAGAAAGCCGTTGCCAAGCAATTGCCGTCTCTGAGCCACGCCGATAAGTGCGCCAAGATTTTGGATGGTCGCTGCCTTGCGGTGACTTGCAAAACTCTAAGTCAAGCCGCCGAAGTGGCCAACTACATCGCGCCCGAGCACTTAGAGCTCCAAGTAGCCGACGCCTCCATCGAGCCGCTCAGTAAGCAGATCACCACGGCCGGTGCCATCCTTCAGGGTTACCTCACGCCGACCGTGTTGGGCGATTTTACTGCGGGGCCTAGCCACACGCTGCCCACTGGTCGTGCTGGCCGTTTCTTCAGTGGCTTACAAGCCACCGACTTTATGCGCCGCTCTAGTACTGTGCGCTATAATGCCAAGAGCCTCGCCAAAGCCGCCCCTGTGGTCGAAACCTTTGCGCGCCTCGAGAAACTCGACGCGCACGGTAAGTCGCTGACCATTCGCCTGTAGCGGCTTCAGACCAATTTTGTAAGTAATGTCCGAAATAGCGAAAACTTCGATCTGTTCGGCGGCACTTGTTCGGCCTAAGATCAGGGGATGGAACTTACAAAATCTACAAATACGAGTTTAGAGTTGGGGGCTTGGATTATGTTCGGGCACCCGGCCATCGCCGAAGTCTTTGCGGGCGAGGCGATTGATTTTATCTGTGTGGATATGGAGCATACCGATACCAGCTATGCCGACCTTGCCAATATTGCTCGTGCGGTCAAGGGGAGTGGTAAGGAACTCTACGTCCGCTTGCACAGCTGCGACGAGGTCGCCGCCAAAAAAGCGCTCGACCTGGGGGCCACCGGGATCGTCGTCCCCTCAGTCAACACTCGCGAACTGGCGGAGAAAGCAGTCGCCATAGCAAATTTCCCGCCCGAAGGCATTCGAGGGGCGTCACTTTGCCGCGCGACCGACTACGGGCGTAATTTTGCCGACTATTTCGCTGAGCATAATCGTAAGGTTAAAGTCGTTGTTATGCTCGAACACATTGATGCCGTCGCGCGGGTGGACGAGATTTTGTCTGTTTCGGGGATCCATGCCAGTTTCATCGGCCCCTATGACCTTTCGGCCTCGATGGGATTGGCTGGCCAGCTAGATCATCCCGAGGTGGTGGCGGCGCGGCAGACGTTTCTTGAAGCGTCGCAGCGGCACAATGTTTTACCTGGCTTCCATATCGTGCCGAACGAACCTGACTTAGTCATTCGAGCGATTGACGAGGGCTACCGCTTTATCGCGCTAAGCCTCGACCAAGAATTTCTAAAATATGGACTCCGTCGAATGTTGCCTACTAAGTGATCGAATATGAATCAGCGCCCCAAAAATGTGATCTGGATCACGACTGACCACCAGCGTTTTGATAATATCGCTGCGCATGGCAATGACGAGATTGTGACGCCTAATATGGATCGACTAGTCGAAGGTGGAGTCAGTTTTACTCAGGCTATCGTGCAAAGCCCTGTCTGTATGCCGAGCCGTTGCTCGTTTATGACTGGACTGTATCCGCAGCAGAGCGGCGTGACTTGGAATGGCGGCTGTCTGCCTAATGACTTTGAGCCATCCGTCGCTAGACTCATGTCGGGTCTAGGCTACCAAACGACTCAAATTGGCAAACTACATTTTCAGCCTCACGAAGATCATGATCTCGATCCGAAGCCGCGAAATCGCTATGGGTTCGACACCTTTTACTGTGCCGAAGAGCCAGGGTGCTATGAAGACGCCTATCGAACTTGGCTTGGCACCGAGTATCCCCAGTACAAAGACGTCTTTCAGATCGAACGTTCCTCTTCCCCAAATCGTCCGCGTCTGAATAATCCAGTCGGTCACTATGAAGGGAATGTCATTGATGCCCCTTGGCAGGCCAGCTTCAGTGGATGGATTTCCCAGATGGCATGCCGCTTTCTAGACCAGCGCCATCGAAGGGGCCGCAATCAATTTATGCATCTCGGTTTCTACGCGCCGCACCCGCCACTCAATCCAACCCGCGAAATGGTCGCTCCCTATGAAGGCCGACCCATTTCCAAACCTGATTTCACCGATGCGGAGGTCGAGGCTAGCAACCTTTCGAGTGAGTTGTGGGACATTGATCGGCTAGTCGAATACAAGCGGCATTTCTATGCAATGACGACAGGAATCGATTTTGCGATTGGACAGCTCCTAGAAAAACTGGAAGCGCTCGGCGAGCTCGATGATACTCTGATTATTTTAAACGCTGACCATGGCGATGCTTGTGGGGATCATTTCTGCCTGGAGAAATATTATAACCTCTTTTACGATGGAGTCGTTCGTGTGCCACTGGTCTTTCACTGGCCCAATGGAATTAAGGCGAAGGGGCAGCGCGTCGATTCCTTGGTCGAACTCGTCGACATTTTGCCAACGTTGATGGAGCTTTGCGGCTGCCCACCTCAAGATCAGTTGATGGGGCGTTCCTACGCTGCCGAACTAGCTTCCGGATGTGTGCCAGAAGGACGGGAAGATGCGTTAACTTATTCGTATGATTTGGAAGGGCCGCAAGCTCTCTTGACGACGCCTGAGTATAAATATTGCTATGCGGCGGGATGTGAAACGCTGTGGGATTTGAGATCACCCGAGGGCGAGGGCAGGGACGTCGCGGCGGAACGCCCAGATGTGATAGCGATCATGCGACAGCGCTTACTTGTGCGCATGCTCGAAGCGGGTAAATCCTACCGGAGCCATCATCACCTCTTCTAATTGCTCTCCGTCAACACTCGCAGCGGCACGGAGTCTTGCCCGGCTTTCCATATCGTGCCGAGCCTCGATCCGGGGTTTCTAAAAGACGGCCTGCGGCGGACACTATATACGATCACTTAAAGCAAATCTAATAACCGAATTATGCAGAAATTATTGATTATCTTTCTACTGGCAGCCCTCAATCAGCAGCTTTACCCTCGGCTGGCTGATCGGGTGATTGAGCATCGGAACGAAATCTTGGCAAACGCGGAGTCAGTCATCTATAAGGATGGGGTATGGATAGGAGCCGACAAAGAAATTCCTTATAAACTAGGAATGGTCATCATCAGGCCAGAGAATATGCAGGAGTCCGAAACCTATCCTGCCATGATCATGGTGCATGGAGGAGGTTTTGCGATCGGGAGTCCGGAGCAATTTCTGATTCAGGCTCATTTCTTTTCTAAGTTGGGATTCGTTTGCTTTCTTCCCGAATATCGGCTGCGGAATCCGGGGGAGTCAGATCAGCATCTCGCCGTCCCGAACATTACGATTCAGGAACAACTCGCCGACATCAAGCGAGCAGTCAGATGGGTCAGACAACATGCCGCCACATATCAAGTGGACTCGGAGCGACTCGTCGGTTGGGGCGGTTCGGCGGGCGGCTATCTAATCAGTGCGGCCGGAATGGTTCATCTACCAGACGCGTATATGGAATACCAGCCGGATGAATCCAGACCGTATGAGAGCTCCAGACTGGGTGCTCAGATCTTAGTCAACCCTGCTGTTGATCTTACTTTTTATTTTAAACAAGGCTACGACCGCTGGCTCAGTCGGGATTTGAGCTCAACTCCTGAAGCGCTGAGTCCCGCCTTTAATATTACTGAAGAGACACCTCCAACACTTCTGCTTAACGGCAGTGAGGATACGGTGACCCCACCTTTTATGGTCGAGGATTTTTGGCGAAAGATGGGATTGATCGGGCAGGGTGAGCGATGCGAAGAGATTGTTTACGAAGGGGCGACCCATGGTTTTGCTAACAGAGACCCTGCGCTTGACAGCACGATGAAGCAAGCGGCCACCTTCCTTAGGAGATATGGGATGACTGCAGAGAGTCACGATCCTTTGTTTGACGCCAGTAGCTATGCTTACAGAAACCAGAACGAAAGTGGCCACAATTACTCGAATTTTGTGCAGGTGCTGACACCGCTTGGATACTCTGCTTCTAGGTCGGCCAGCTATCCGGCGGCGGTTTTTTTGTATGAGGGCCCGCTAGTCAACGGAGCCTTGTGCGAAAACGATTACTACGAAATGGCAGAGCTTGCGAAACGTCTCGTCTTGGAGAAGGGCGTCGTTGCCTTTGTTCCTGACTTTCGCATCCCTTATATCAGTCGGGTTCCTTACGATCAAAGCATCAAGGATGTTAGGGCCGCTTTTCGATGGATCAAAGAGCACGCTGAGATGTTTAATATCGATCCCTCTGAGCTTGTGGCGGTAGGCGCTGGATATGGTGCCCATCTGGCTCTCGCTACGACCCTTGATGACGAGGCTTACGATCACTCGGATGATAATTCCCTGATATCGCCCGCTCCCGCCAAGTTTGTCCTGCTTAATCCGATTCTAGATCTAAATGCGGTCAGAGAGAACGAGGAAATGATTGTCCACTCAAATGGCTTCAATTATTGGGCTGGTGGCAGTGGTATTATCATCGATTCTGATTTCACAGATTTAAGTGCAATCCTGCAGCCGGTATGGATCATTGAGGGGCTAGCCGATCCCACTTATCGGCATCGATATAAAGGAATCAACGCAGATGAATCCTACCCCGAAGCGACCGCTCATTTCTATTCGGAAACTCCCTATATCGATTCGGTCTCAAAGCTAATTTTCAAAGCTATTTCAAGCTCGAACTAATGGACTTTGACGGAGCAAGGCTTTCCTCAACCGTTCTTCAAAACTGAAGACCTTCGATCTTTGAACTAATGATCGAGCCTTCAGCTTCTGCGTTCATGAAATACGCGGTCGCTTCAGGCGGAACGGGAGCGACTATCTCGTAATTGCCGTCTTCCTTTACGATCTCGGCCGCGATTGAATTCCATCGACGTTCTCCGCTGACACCAGAATCTGTTGTCCAAATCAGGTTGGCTATATTGATTGAACGCTTTGACCGAAAGACCGCTCTCGCAAGATCGCCGTCGCTTTGCATCGATACCTCAACGCCCCAAGGTATTCCAGTTTGAACAATGCTCTTTGCAAACTCGTAACTTTCGGGACGACTCCACGCCGCTGGGTGACTGTGCCCCATGTTTGGGACTAAAGAGAGGACTCGTGTGCCAGACGCAGACCGGTATGAGGCTTTCAGTCGATCAAGGGGGAAGTGTGTTTCGCCCGGCCAAGACAACCAGAGGATCGGCATCGTGGCGCGATTAAGCCATAGCAGAGGGTCCCATACTTGCTGATAGACTTGGTTGTCGTGAAGCGCTCTGCCATACTGGTTTGCCGAGTCTGCTAAGCCTCCGCAACCGTAGACTGGCACTGCAAAGCTAAACCGATGATCCAAGCCGATCACGGTGCTTGTGATCACGCCGCCCCAAGAAACACCCATAATGCCGACGCGATTCTCATCAACTTGGGGCAACGACCTTAGGAGCGAGTTTGCCAAAATCGAATTGGCGACCGCATGATAGATCCACTGGTCTTCGATTTGTTCTTCAGAGTCGCTGTAGATACCCCGTCGACTGGGGCCCGCCCACTGATGCGAAGTCCAGCGAGGATGCTTTGAGTCACTTGACTTCCTGGTGTCAGTTTGTCCCTCGACTGCTATAGCGAGCGCGGCAAACCCATGCGCATTCCAGCGTTTAACCCACTCTTTGTAGGCCGTGCCTCCTCCGCCATGAACTAATACGACACCTGGCAGCGGACGTCCGTCATTTTGAGGAATTCCCAACCATCCAAATACTTTCGTTTCATTTCCTCTGTAGTTTAATCCGCTAAAATATAAAGCCCGCATCTCTGCTGTGTTTTCGCGTGAGTCGTCCAAGAAAAAAGTGGGTGGGTCTGTCAACTGACTCAAACCCTCAACTTTGTGCCTCATATCTGCAAATAGGTCGGCGTTTACATCCTCATTTCTGAAATCAGAGTCTTTTTGGAAAGCGGCGAGACTGTCCATTGCGACTGCTTGCTTGATGAGAGCTAGAAGGCAAAACGCCCATAACTGGAAGAATCGGTTGAAGTTCATATTTCTATAGATTTGTGGATGAGCTAATAGTTGGCAATTAAAATGGAAAGAGTCGCAGAGGCATCTTAGTTGAAAACTACTATCGGCTGTCCGAGATTTCACATCGATTTGGATCGTCTATTGAAAATATTAAACTTTGTATGATAGACACTGAAATCAGTTTGCACAAGAAATAAATATGATCCTATTTGGCAATTTTCTTCGTAACAAGGTAATCTCTGTTTGTTCGATCTGCGCTTTGTTCCCTCTTGGGACAGCCGCGCTGGCCGATGCGCCAGCCATACGTATTCACAATCCCTACTCTGAGGTTAATTGGGATACTTACGGAACCTTCAAGGCGGGCATGCACATGCATACATTGCAAAGTGATGGTTTCAATTCTGTAGCCGAAGTGGTAAAAGCCTATGTAAAGGCGGGTTTTTCTATTCTTTCCATCACTGACCACGACTGGAACTACCCGAACTTTCAAATTGGCACGAAGAAGGGGAAACTTTCCGAAGATCACGCGTCCCCTTATCCACTGGATCCAAAGCCTGAGAATTTCCCAGCGAATACTACTTGGCCTTGGACGGATTATGGTGCTCCATCGCCCGAATCCCTCGGTATAGTTGGGATCGAGGGTAATGAGCTGACATTTCGCCACCACGTCGCCAGCTATTTCAGCGATTATGGGGTATGGTATGAGCGGACTAATAAAGATGCCCCCTTCGAGGGGGTGATCGATCAAGATGGTAATGAGGTTTCGGAAGATGACCAGCTTGTCGGTATCGCCGAGAAAGGTGGTCTCGCTGTCTTCTGCCACCCAGGGATCGTGGGGCATCACCGTTGGTGGGATCGGAAATCGCTTGATTGGTATGTAGATCGTTTTCAGAGACACGGAAAGGAATCGCTTCTAGGTATTGAGGTGACCAACAATAAAGACGAAACCCGCACCTACGACGAAGGTCTTTGGGATCAATTGCTCGTCCGTTTTATGCCGCACCGCCCAATCTGGGGGTTTGGCACGGACGACATGCATCGACTGGAAAATACTAAACAGTCTTACAACTTATTCTTCCTCCCGGAGAATAGCGCTGCGAACGTGCGCACGGCGATGGAGCGCGGGCAATTCGTTTTCACGCGTTCAACACGCCGGGGGATGAACTATACTACTACCCAAGCAAATAGTCCAGTTCCCGAAATCCACGGTATTTCGGTGGACGAGGAAGCAGGGACGATCGAAATCGACGCCAGCGGATGGGATGAAATTCGTTGGATTACGGCTCCCACGAATTTGGAACCAATCGACGATTATAAGACAAGCAATCGTCCTTTTGCGTTAGGAGAAATAGTGGAGACGGGTCCTCGGATTAATTTCCGTGATCCAAGAATCCATAACTATGTGAGGGCGGAACTTATACGGATTGAAGGAGACCATTCTCACACCATCTTTACAAATCCGTTCGGAGTTGAAGTGCTTCGCTGAATTTTGAAGGGCTAGAGATATTTACGCAGTTCTGTGGTCACAAAATCTCCGATCAAAATCCTTAAGTCGTCTGAGCGAGTGTGAGGGCGGAACTCAGCGATTTTGTGAGGGAGGTATTGAGTGGGATTTTTATGCGCTTTTCGTCTCACTCATTCTTGACCGTGTTCATGCTTGCGATATTGGCTCGGCGTGTAGCCTATCTCATTGCGGAAAAAACGGCAGAAGTAGCTGCTATCTGTGAAGCCGAGTTCGTAGGCGATTCGTTTGACCGAGAGGTTTGTGGTCACTAGTTGGGTGCAGGATTCTTGTAAGCGGCGATTCATGACGTAAGCACCGATCGGCTCACCAGTCTGCTCTTTGAAAATCCGATTCAGGTGGCGTGGACTGAAGTGGAAATGTGTCGCGAGTTCTTCGATCCGAAGCGGCGTGCCGAGGTTTCCCCCAATGTAGTCCATGATCTGATCCACAAGGAGTTCGTTTTCGGATAGAGTCGTTTCATCTAAATCTCCAAATTTGGGCTTTTCAAAAAGTTCCGATAAGTGGGTATGAAAGAAATTCACAATGTAGGCCCGTAGCAGGGAGTGAATTTTTTCTTGGAGAAGCCGAATACCAGCATTTCGATCAATGGCCTCCCAGATGGCGTCTTCGAGTTGTCGTGCGAGAGGATCACGGGTGAAATGATAGTTGGCCAAGCGTAGCATTTCAACCAGCCGTTCCAATAAGTTGTGACCTGACTCCCCGATCGGGCGTATTTGTAATAGAAAGCTCATGATTACGATGGGAGCCTTGCGAGCGACCCATCCATGTGCCAGTCCAGACGGGATCAAAATGGTGGACTCGCTCGACGCCTCAGCCGAACCACGATCAAATAGGTAACAGATTTCGCCAGAGAGTGGTTGGGAAAACTCAAACCATCCGTGTAAGTGCTCCGAAACAGTCCGAGATTGGTTCGTCGTGATGTGATAATAGAAATTGTCCACCCCCACGATCAGCGGGCCTATATGAATGCCGCCAAGACCAGGAGTCATTTTGGCCATGAGGCGATTTTTAGATCGAATCAGTGCGATTTTCTTTTGCATCAATGGAAAATGGAAAATGGATTAGGGCAGAGTGTTCAATAGTTCTTAGTGTCAGCGCTCCGCCGATGCAATGATTTAAGTGATCAACGACTCGGAAATCTATTAGAATGTCCAGTTGTGCACGTTTTGATCTAATTTTAAAATAGCTCCGCCTTTATATGAACGCTGTCATACGGGTCTTGTAGAAGCTGAGAGAAGACTCATTGCGTCCACATTGTTAATTGTTTTGTCTGAATACTCTAACGAAGTCTCCTTCCCCTGCGAAGGTAAGTAATTTATTGTGTTTCTAAAGTCAAGTGATGGCTGCTATGCAGACACCTTCTAATGGAAAATCAAAAAAAAACTCTCATGCTTAATAAAATTAAACTTTTCGGACTAGTGAGCGTCAGTGCTCTGACGGTTTTCTTAAACGCTGGCTACGCAAATGCGTCGAGTCAGGGTGAGCGCATAGCTAGCGATGGCGAGATTGTAATCCGCGCATCGCCCACTCATTACAGTAAAGCCGCTTCACTGTCGTTGCGTGAGGCGATGTCTGAAGCGAAATCGATTCTCAGTGCTCAGCCTGAGGCTGACGTCACCATTGAGTTGGGGAGTGGCGTTTACCGGATCAACGAAACGATTGTATTGGATACTGCTTTCAACGGCTTGCAGATCGTCGCGGCCAGGGGTGCCCGGCCTATCATCAGCTCCGGCATCCCCCTGCTGGATTGGCGGCGAGCGACTGATCTTCCCTATGGCATCCCCGAGCGCGTTCGCGATCAAGTATGGGAGCAAGCGATTCCAGCTGGAGCCCCGATCCCCAACATGCTCTACGACGTGGCAGGCATTCTGCCGATGGCAGCAAGTCCTATTTTCAAGCCTGCGATTGATAACACCGACGCACGCAAATCGGATCGGGTTCTCTACGCGCCAGCTGGCTTTATACATGATTGGAAAAACCCCCAAGACATTCTCATTTCGATCATTCCGGTTCAAATGTGGTCTCATAATGTTCTGAGAGTCGAGGAGATTGACCCGAAAGAAAATTGGCTCCAAACGAGCGTCGAGTGTACTTACGAAATGGTTCGCGATGAGAGAGTTTCGAACGATAGAAGTGCGGTGAAAATTATGAATGCGCCCGAGTTTTTAGACGAACCTGGTGAGTGGATCGTCGATTCTAAACGGCGAATGATTTATTATATTCCTCGGGAGGGGGAGTCACCTGGGGACTCAATCGTTGTGCCGACACTCCACACGCTGATTCGGATTGAGGGATCGATGGATGCTCCGACCGAAGGTATCACCTTCGACGGGATCGATTTTCAGCATACCTTGTTTCGTGAATGGGAGGCCTCCGATATGGGCGTGCAGCATGACTGGGAGGCAATTGACGTCTCGAATGGAGTTATCCAATTGCGCAATGCAAAGAACTGTGTGATTCGCAATAGTCGAATTACGATGGCGGGTTCGACCGGCGTGCGGTTTGATCAACTTTCGCAAGGAAACATTTTGGAAAACAGCGAGGTCTCGATCATAGGATCAAACGGCGTCTTTCTCGGTGGCCTATATTTCGACGTGCGTGATGTGAATCATGGAAACATCATCCGTAACAACCATATACATGAGACTGGTTTAATCCGATTCGATGGTTCGGGGATTTTCGTCGCACAAAGTGGCAGCAATCAAATACGGCATAACTTGGTCCACGATACCGGCTATAGCGGCATCGTGCTTTCCGGCATCATAAATGTCGTGTTCAGCAATACATGGTTGAATCGCCGCGAACTCGGGCAGAGGCTTCTGAGCGATGATTTCCTCGAACAGTCGGGACTTGATCGCAACACACGTGATTATTGGAGTCAGATTTTGCCTTACCTTTATACTCGTGATAATATCGTTGAGTATAACCTGCTTTACGACAATGTCCTTCGTGGTGGCGATGGAAATCCGATTTACCTACGAGGTGCTGGCCCCGATAATGTTATTCGACGCAACTATGTCATGAGCGCAACTCGCTCGCACGCGGGCATTCGTATGGACGACGGGCAGTGGGGGACAACTGTCGAGCAGAACGTTGTTTATTTCGCCACCTATGCGGGTATTCAAATCAAGGGAGCCAATCGAATCATCAACAATGTGGTGGTCGACGTTCTGTCGCAGAATGATCCCCGCAACGAAATTGACGTGGCTAATTTCGGCTCGATGCACTATCGGGTGGACCTCGCCTCGAATCAAAAAAGATTGGGTCCGGTGGGTGATTCCGAAATTCGCGACAATATATTTGTGAATACGCGGGAGGCAGTCTCCAACCTACTTCAGTTTCATGATCGAGGGCGCATTCGCCCGAACGATCCTGCGATCAATGCACAGATGATTGTCGATGATCTGGCGCCCAATGGCATATTGACGAACAATCTTTATTGGGATGCCTATGATCCCGAACGAGCCGCAGCTTATTTGACCCCCGGTAACCGCGTCGACGATCCGCTGCTGAGAGACCCGCAGGGTGGAGATTTTACCTTTCCGCCAGACTCTCCAGCCGCACAGATGGGAATTAAACCAGTCGATGTTTCGCAGGCCGGATTAGACCTTTCGAAATTTCCGGAGCGTTTGAGTGATCGGTAATTATTGTGTGATCAAGCTACGGGTGTCAGTATGATCGTGCTTGAAGCCACCTTGGGCGGCGCAGCTACGGGTGACGATACCCTGAGAGCTTGGTACGCGCTTGATGGGGACAGCGTGCTCACCCTTGCGGGAACCTTTAATAATATCACTATCGCAAGTAGTGCATCCTCGAACTGTCGGCAAGCGTACAAGGAGAGGCCGTCATAGCGTCGGCATTATTATCGACGGCGGGCCGAAGGTGATCTCTTTTGTGGTCGCCAATCATCGTGCTGGAGTGCTGGTTCTCGATGAAAGTTTGAGCGACGGGGTGCATAACAAATTTTTTCTAAAAGTGCTTAACAGGAGTAGCTGTGATTCCAGTATTGGTCAAATCGGTTGCTATAGAGAGCCGTTCTAATAACGAGAACATCTTCAGCTCCCTTCTTT
>Ga0105055_10002007_pt1 | contig 32344 bp, 33 predicted proteins | sample BON03_FD_78090 | JGI IMG/M metagenome (GOLD analysis project Ga0105055, IMG submission 78090) | Freshwater microbial communities from Lake Bonney liftoff mats and glacier meltwater in Antarctica - BON-03 | ecosystem: Environmental > Aquatic > Freshwater > Ice > Glacier meltwater | place: Lake... | reverse complement strand
GAAACTTCGACGATCTCGAAACCGCCATCGCAAACATCTGCAATCTCTACGACCCAAAGGAATGCTGGAACTATTTCAAGGAAGCCGGATATGTGTCAGATTAATCGCACGGTGCTCTAGTGGATGCGGACCACGACGCGCGCATCCTTCGCCTCGTATTTGCGGCCACGATCATCATAGCTGAACGTGGAATCATAGTGGACGCGCTCACCGGCTTCCCATGTGTACTGAAAGGAATCGTAGCAATCATATCCGTTGTACCGGGCGTTCCATGTCTGGTCGCGCCGCACTTCATGGCGCGTGTGCCAGCGGTCGGATTCATAGCCTTCATAGACGCAATGCTGATGCGAATGGCTTGCGTGTGGATCGTCGGGCGAACACCCAAGCGGGCATCAACGTCTGTTTCGACACCGACACCCGGTTGGGCAGTGGCAGGGAAGATGGCGATGCTCGAGCCGATGCCAAGTGAACCGATAATTACGATATTGTTCAAGGACTTAATCATTGTCAGTTCTTTAGTTTTGCGCCCAAAGAACGGCTGGGCTTCCACAAGGTTCCTGACTGCGTGTGCTAAGCCTTGGCGGCCAGTGCCCCCGGTCCGCGCAGCTCTTCCATGGTGCGGATCGCCTTGGCGGCCGTGATGCGGGCCAGGTGCCGGCCCTTCTCGTCGCGCCAGTCGGCTTCCACCAGGCCAGTGGTCTTGCCGCGGCTGACGAGGCGGCCCTCGATCGTGATCAGGCCGTGCGGCACCGGGCGCAGGATACGCGTCTGCAATTCCATTGTGGTGAACCATTCGCCGTCTTCCAGCGCACTGGCCATCGTCATCGACACGATATGGTCGGACAGGCCGGCAACCCAACCGCCGAAGACACGTCCCTCGTTGATGTCGCGTGAGCCGTCATTCGGCCATTCATAGCGGGTGTGGCCGTAGGAAACCTCCTTCAGCCAGAGGTCGGGCCGGATGCCGAGATTTTTGATACCGGGCGGGAAGTCCCAGGTGCCGTTTTTCAGGCGGGCGAAAAATTCTGACTGCTGGGTGGAAAGTTCGGTACGGTTCATGCGAGGCGGGCTCCGTTGGGTAGGTTTGTGTCGGGCGAGAACATCACGATGGCACCGTCTGCATCGGGAAACCCGAGCGTCAGCACTTCCGACATGAACTTGCCGATCTGGCGGGGCGGGAAATTGACGACGGAGGCAACCTGTTTGCCGACAAGCGTCTCGGGTGTGTAATGCACCGTGACCTGCGCTGAACTTTTCTTCACGCCAACGCCCGCACCGAAATCGATCACCAGCCGCAAGGCGGGCTTGCGGGCGCCGTCCAGCCGAGCGGCTTCAAGGATCGTTCCGATACGGATGTCGATTTCGCGGAAGGTGGCGAAATCGGTCGGCGCCGCCTCCGGAGAGTCCGGTTCGTCAGTCAGGTGCATCTTGGGTTCAGCAAGTCGCGCCGCCATCGACGACCATCATTTGGCCGGTCATGTAGGCACCCGCTGCCGAAGCCAGGTACACGGCCGCACCGGCGATCTCGACCGGCTCGCCGATCCGCGCCATGGGCGTGCCCGACAGGGCGCGTTTGAGGTTTTTCGGGTCTTCCCAGAGGGCGCGCGCGAAATCGGTGCGTATCAGGCCCGGCGCAATACAGTTCACGCGGATATTGTCCTTGCCGTATTCGGTCGCCAGGTTGCGGGCGAGCTGGAAGTCGGCGGCTTTCGAGATGTTGTACGCGCCGATGATCGGCGAACCGCGCAGGCCGCCGATTGATGAGACGAGGATGATCGCGCCGTCCTTGCGATCGCGCATTTGCGGCATGCACATCTGGATCAGCCAGTGGTTCGAGATGATGTTGTTCTGCAGGACTTTCTCGAACTGGTCGTCGGTGATGCCTTCCATCGGGCCGTAATACGGGTTGGCGGCGGCGTTGCAGACAACCACATCCACCTTGCCGAACGCCTTGTTCGTGGCGTCGACCATCGCCTGCAATTCGTCCTTGGAAGAAATGTTCGCGGGCACGGCAATCGCGGTGTCGTCGCCGTGCTTCTTGTTGATCGCGTCGGCGACTTCCTGGCAGGGGCCGGGCTTGCGTGATGAGATCGTTACCTTGGCGCCCTGATCGGCCATGGCCTCGGCAATCGCCCGGCCGATGCCGCGCGAAGATCCTGTAATGATGGCTGATTTTCCGGATAGATCAAACAGGCTCATGGCACCGCTCCCTCGTGTTTTATGTCTGGGGCGAGGGTAAGGTCTGACGCGCCCTGCCGCTAGGGGTTACCTAGCGAAAGGCGTAAATTAGGTGGATTCGGGCGTTTTGTGCGGATGCGCCGGGTGCCTAGGTCAGCAGGCTCCATTCTTCCGCCAGGATTTCCGCGAGGCGCTCGGTACGTTTCCGTACGACTTCCGGTGTCCAGGCGTCCTGGTCCATCAGATCGCGGGTCAGGGCAAAATCCGCGCCGCCGCCACCGTTGAAATAGACTTCCTTCTTGGCGCGATAATCGAGCCGGTCTGCCTTCTGGTTCACCTTGTTGGTCAGCAGCACGAAATTGCCGAGCGTATCGCATTGTTCGCGGCGCTTGGCAGGGTCGGGCCATGTGACCATCCAGTGGCTGTCCTCGTGGACATTGCGCGGCAGGACGTGTTCGACCGTCGCGTCCGATTCCGGGGGAATGGTGAAGCCGCCATCGAGCGCCGCATTGAGACGCAGCGCCATGGCGCGTCTCTGGCCGAATGTCGCGAACCGGCCCAGCAGGCGCTCGCGCACCTTGCGGGCTTCATCCTTCGAGATCGCGAAAGGGCCGTTCTTTGCGAGGAGTGTGCGCTCGTTGGTCACCGCGTCGCTGACCTTGTTGAAGCGCTTGTTGCGCTGGTCCTTGTCGTGGAGGACCAGCTGGATGACGTAGCCGAGACGTTCGAGGTCGGTAAAGAATTGCGGCGCGATGGGGGAATCGATTCCACGCTCGACGAGGAATTTGAGGGCAGGTGCGCGCCAGCTCTGTTGCTCCAGCGCGCGCAACTGGTTGAGCTTGTCGGCGACGAGGGCAGCGTTGGGGCTGTCAGTCACCTTGGCGGTCGTGATCTGCCGATAGGCGGCGACATAGTTCGGCAGCATGTCGTCGAGGAATTTGCGCGGGTCGATTTTCGACAGGACGGCCTTCTGGAAACCAGCGACGAGATCGCCCTTGGGCGAGCGGTCATGGATCGCACGGATCTGGCGCAACAGGTCGTCAAAGGCGCCGCCGCCGAGAATCGCCTCGTGTTCGGCCCAGCGTTCGGCATAGGTATTGGCTTCCTTGACCGAGAACTTTGCTTTCTGGAACAGTTCGGTCTTGATGATGTCGTGTGCGTCGGGTTCCTTGCCGCGCGTGTTGAGCACCCTGAACACCTTGAATCCCTGATCCTTGTCATTCACGACGACCCGGACCAGCGCGCAACCCGTCACGACAGTATCGGTGAGGGCGCGGCGACGCTCGTCCGGCATCTGCTTCAGCTCCTTCAACAGGGCGCTCGCGTTTCCAACCATGCGTTGCTGGCTGTCGCTTTCGCCCGGCTCGTTCCGGAGTGTCTTCGTTGCGCCAAGGCGCTGGATAGTGTCGCGGAAAAACGCGCCGTCCATATAGTTCAGCGTCAGGCGCCAGTTGGCCGCTTCGCCAAGCATCGGACGCGCATCATCGGCAATCATGGCGTGCAGCGCTGCGGCGCGCTCCAAGTCAGGTTCGAGGTCGCGAAGAACGGCCAGCAGGATGGTCAAGGTGGTCAGGCGCTGCTGCCCGTCGACAATCTCCACCATTCCGGACTCGGCGCCGTTCACGAGAACGATCGCGCCGATGAAATGAGGGATGCTGCTATCGGTTGCTTCGGCAAGGTCGCCGAGCAGGTCGAGGGCTTCGCGCTCTCCCCACGAATAACTACGCTGGTAGGGCGGCATGCACAGGCGTTCTCCTTGTCCGAATAAACCGCTTAGCGAGCTCTCCTGAGCGCGTACGCCTAGGTCCATTTCAATTCCCCTATACAGCCCTTTTCCCTAGCCCTTGCCAAACCCCATCACAACGCGGGATGAACGGTTGGCAATGTGTTTGGGCAAAAGTGTGACGGGAGAGTAACGGTATGCGTCTTGTGAGATTCGAATATGAGGGCGTGACACGCTTTGGCGCGTTGCGGGCCGCCTCTGTCGTCCCGCTTGTTGGCGACACGATGGAGGCTGCATTGAAGGCCGACGCATCGGGTGATCCCGTCCCCTTGAATGACGTCACGCTGCTTGCGCCGGTGGTGAAGCCGGGCAAGATTCTCGGGATCGGCGTCAACTATGCGGCGCATGCTGCAGAGAGTGTCAGCTTCATCGATACGAAGAAACCTGAGGTCCAGAAATGGTTCAACAAACAGGTCACGGCGGTGAACGGGCCCTATGCCGATGTCCACCTCCCGAAGGTCTCCGAACAGCTCGACTATGAAGGCGAACTCGTCGTCATCATCGGCAAGCATGGTCGCCACGTCCCGCGTGAGCGCGCGTTCGAGATCGTTGCCGGCGTGACCATCGGTTGCGACTATTCGGTGCGTGACTGGCAACGCGCCAGCCAGACCATGATCATGGGCAAGGGCTTCGACACCCATGCCGTGTTCGGCCCTGCCATTGTCACCCTGGACGAGATCGATGACCTGTCCGCACTCGAGCTGCGCACCTTCGTCAATCGAGAGTCGCGCCAGGTCGGATACGTTCGCGATCAGATCCATGACATCGCTGCACAGATCGCGCATCTCACGGCCGCGTTCACGCTGGAGCCGGGCGATGTGATCTTCACCGGCACGCCAGCCGGAGTCGGGGCAGGCCACACGCCGCCGAAATGGTTGAAAGCGGGCGATCGTGTCCGCGTCGAAATCGACTGTCTCGGTTTCATTGAGAACGAAATCGTAAGGGAACCGGGTGAGACCGTCATCTCGTAGACCGGAGCTCCCTTGCATGCGAATCATCATCCTGCTGGCCAGTCTTGCATTGGCAGCTTGCGGCGGACCTGCCACCCCCTTGCCACCCCCAGACTCCCCCGGCTCCCACATCACCAGCACGGACTTCGTATTGCTGCCTTGCGGACCTGTGACGGTCCCGAATCCCTGCGTTTTGGTGATGGCGGGTGGAAAGCGTGTCCTTTTTGGCACACCTGTTGGCGTGGCAGTGGATATGTCCCCGGAACACCTGCGGAATCTCGATGCGGTGATGCTGTTTTCACTGCGTGGCGACGACATCGAAGGCCTCGATGAGATACGCAATGCCAGCTGGCGTGCAGGCCATGAAACGCCTCTGCGCGTCTCCGGTCCGGTCGGCACGAGCGAGGTCCTGACCGCCATCAACAAGGCCTATGAAGTGTCGGACTCCTTCACCTTTGTCGAGCAGGCCCCGGCAGGTGGATTCAATGCCGCCAGCCTGAGGCCCCTGCCGGGCGAAAAGGACACCAAGACACGCGTGTTCGACACAGGCGACCTTGTCGTGACCCATCTGGTGAATGATACCGGCCGGGTCGGATACTGGATTGATTATAATGGAGTTCGTCTCGTGCTCGAACCGTGCGGCATGACCCAGGCGACGCAGTTTTCCGGAGAAGCCCGCCTGACCGTGGCCTGCCAGAACAGCACGCTGATCTGGCCCATTTCGGATGTCGTTTTTGTCGACCGGAGCACGGTTGAAACCGGCCCTGACGCCCCCTAAAGCGACGGGGGCCCCGCATTGCTGCAGAGCCCCGTTCTCCCCCGAGATTGCCCCCGCTCCGGCCAATAAAATGGCCACGGGCCAGTGCAACGCGACGACCCCCGGGCATCGCCGCCCTTAGCCTTTGTCTAGTCTTGGAAGACGTGTCATGAGTGTGACTCAAAACGTCTGTGATCTTGATGCAACGCTGGGCCGAAACGGGATTGTCGGAGATGGCAAATCAGGCCATTTCCACGCAATTCGTTAACCAATTGGCCATATCTGTTAAGGTTGATGGATTGAACTGGGTGCTGAACGTATGACTTTTGTCTTGTTCTTGCTGTACATCGCAATAGGCAGCGGCGTCGGCTATGGCGTTAATACATATGCCGGTCTCAGCCTGCCGCTGTCGATCGCGAGCGGGGCGATTGTATCCGTGATTCTCGCCCAGATTCATGTTCTCTCCGCCAGCAGCCGTTCGCGTCAGCAACTTGACGAGCGTATGGACCAGGTCGAGCGCAGGAACCGCGACACGGCAGAACGGGTCGATGTGATCGATGCGCGGACAGAAGCGGTTGAAGCCACAGTCAAACATGAGCTGACCGAGCGCCGCGATGCGCTGGTTTCCGAGATGAAACAACTTGAAGGCCTGATCGACAGGCTCTCGCGCAGCTTCGAATCGAAACTGTCCGAGCCGTCTATGGTATCGGCAGTCGCGCCGCAGGAAGATGCCGTGCTGCGTGACGTCAAGGATGCGCTGAAGGACGGCCGGGTGGACCTTCACCTCCAGCCCATTGTGTCGCTGCCGCAGCGGCGCGTGTCTTTCTACGAGGGCTTTACGCGCCTGCGCCGCCCGGATGGTTCGCTGATCCTGCCGGCTGAATTCCTGGATGCCGGTCGCCGCGGCAACCTGATGGGAATCATCGACAATTTCACATTGTTCCGCTGCGTCCAGATCGTGCGGCGTCTGGCCGAACGTGACCGCCGCGTCGGTGTGTTCTGCAACATCGCGGCATCGTCCCTGGAAGACGCGGCCTTCTTCCCGATGTTCCTGCAATTCATGACCGAGAATCGCGACTTGTCAGGTGCGGTGATATTCGAGATTCGCGCAGACCAGTTTGAAACGCGCTCGCCCACGATGCGGGATAATATGGACCGGCTCACGGCGCTTGGCTTCCGCTTCTCGATCGACCATGCCTCAGACCTGTCGCTCGATCTGCCGCGCCTTCAGGCTGCGGGCGTCCGTTTCGTGAAAATGAACGGCACGACCCTGATCGACCAGCTGCGTGATCCACACGGTGCGCGGCCCGTCTCGTCGATCAACCGCCGGGTCAATGGTGAGGAAGTCAGTGCGGTCTTCTCGCGCTATGGTGTCACCATGATCGCGGAGAAAATCGAGGACGAAGCCAGCGTCGTCGAGATTCTCGAATACGATATCCCGTATGGTCAGGGCCACATCTTTGGCGCCCCGCGTCCGATCAAGGCGTCCCTCATGGAAGAGACGGCGCCGCCACAGGCGCTTGTCGAGCGCCTGTCGAGCTTCGGCTGACCTTTCGGCATCATTTCGCCCCAATCCCAGTGCTTGATGCGTCTGTCCGGTTGAGACGGGAGTGGATCTATGCGTCTGATTGCCTTGCCTTTTTCCCTGTTCGCGTTTGTTTGCGCGGCAACGGCGCAGACACCGCCCGACGTGCTGACTGTCCGGGCCATCCTGCCGGATCCGCAGGAGTTCGAGGTGCCGCCCGACCTTGAAAAGATCGAAGACCATTCTGTCGTCCTGCTGGACCTGACCATGTCGGTCGAAGCCTATGCGTCGTTTGAAAATGCCGATGGCACTTACTCGGGGCTGGACGGCGATTGTGAATTTGGCCCGATGGAGGGGGTGCGCATGATGTCCGTGCCGACCGGGTCCAACCATCTGCTCATGAACATACGTCCGGGAGACCCGGTGCAGTTCGCCGCCAATAGCGTGTCTTGCGAATACATGCCCAGCCTGCAGATCGGCGAGAATATCGGCCAGGTCATGACGGTGCGGGGCTGTTATCTCGCGAACGCGCATTCCATCCCGACGGCCACGCTCTATGTGCTCAATCCGCTGCCAGCGAGCGCCTGTGGGCTGACCCAATAGTTTCGAACCGGATTGACCCTGCCTGCGGCGCAGCCTAGGTCGCGGCGCATGACAAAACTCCAGTTCCCTCAAGGCCTGTCTTCGATCGCGCAGAATTATGATTCAATCCTCTGCGACGTGTGGGGGGTGATCCATAACGGCCGTGCGGCCTTCACCGAGGCTTGCGAGGCGCTGGTGAATTTCCGCGCGCAGGGTGGCCGCGTGTGCCTGATCACCAATGCGCCGGTGCCGAAGGCGCAGGTCATTCGCTATTTCGAGCCGCTCGGTGTGCCGTCAGACGCATTTGACGATTGCGTCTCGTCCGGGGATGCGACGCGCGCTGAACTCAAGCTGCGCCGCGACAAGACGATCTGGCGGCTTGGGTCCGACGAGGGCTTCGAGCACGACAAGTACCTGTACGATGGCCTCGACCTGAATTTCGTCGACACTGCCGAAGCGGACCTGTTGTTGTGCATTGGCCTGCGGGACCAGGTGAATGATGTGCCGGGAGACTACAAGGCCGAGCTCAAACAGGGCGTTGACCGCAACCTTCCAATGATTTGCGCTAATCCGGACAAGCAGGTGCGTGTTGGCGGCAAGCTCTATTGGTGCGCGGGCGCGCTGGCCGAGATTTACGAAGACCTGGGCGGGACGGTTGTCTATCCCGGCAAGCCCCACGCTGCGATTTACCGGCTGGCGGTTGAGCGCCTGCGCGATCTTGGCGCTGAGCCGTCGCGTATCCTGTGCATTGGCGACAGCCCGGCAACCGATGTGCGTGGCGCACGCCTGCAGGGCTATGACAGCCTCTATGTCGGGACGGGCCTGAAGGAACACGGCGCGGACTTCGAGCAGGAAGTGACCGACCTGCTGGCCGACTATAGTGAACAGGCCACTTACGCCATGACAGGCCTAAGATGGTGACGTGGGCATCGCCCGCGTGTAACGAACCTTTCAGATCAATATCGGAGACCCGAACGCATGAGCGAGTTCAACGGCTACAAGTACGAAGACTTGGATATCGGAATGGCGCACGAAACCGTGCACACGATTACGGAAGATGACATCCAGCGGTTCGCAGAAGTGTCGGGCGACTACAATCCCCTGCACATGAACGAAGAATTCGCCGCAAAGACCGTTTTCGGGCGCCGCATTGCGCATGGCGCTCTGACGGCCAGCTATATCTCCGGCATTCTGGGCAACAATCTGCCAGGCCCGGGCGCCATCTTCATCGGCCTGTCCATGCGCTTCAAACGCCCGGTTCATATCGGTGATACGGTGACGGTTCGCGCGGAAGTCGCCGAGAAGCAGGACCGGGGCAACCGGGTGACCCTGAAAGTGGAATGCACAGTTGACGGCAAGCGCGTCATCACCGGCGAAGCCGAAGTAGTTGCGCCGCGCCAGGAGGCCTGATGGCCGTTTTCGCCGACTATCGCGGATTGCCGGAGCGTGCGCGGGGCGCGTCTATAGCGCTCGGCAACTTTGATGGACTTCATGCCGGGCATCGGGCCGTGATCGACGCGGCCCGCAAGGCCGGGCATGGCAAGTTCTCTGTCGCGACATTCGAGCCGCCTCCACGTGCCTATTTCCGACCGAACGACCCGCCATTCCGCATTTTTCGTCCGGAACGGCGCAATGCCAGCATCCTCGCCGAGGGCGCGGATGCTGTGTTTGAATTGCCGTTCAATGGCGAGATGGCGGCCATGACGGATGAAGGGTTTGTGCGAAAGGTCCTCGTCGAGGGGCTGGGCGTTTCGCACGTCTCGGTCGGATTCGACTTCCGTTTCGGGCGCGGTCGGATGGGCCATGCGGCCCGTCTTTCCAGCCTGGGGCGGGCCCTCGGTTTCGGCGTCTCGATTGTCGAGGAAGTGCTGGAGCTGGGAACGAAAGCCTCGTCCACGGCGACGCGGCAGGCTCTGATGGCGGGCGAGCCGGAAACGGCGGCCGAAATACTCGGCGGCTGGTGGGTCGCTGAAGGCCTCGTCGAATCCGGTGAAAAGAACGGTCGCCAATTCGGTTTTCCGACGGCGAACATCCATCTCCACGACTTGATCCACCCGCGCCACGGCGTCTATGCTGTTCGCGCGCGGCTTGAGGGTAAAGACGCATGGCGCGATGGCGTCGCCAGTTTCGGGCGCACGCCCACGACCGGCCTGCGCGACCCGCTGCTGGAGACGTTCATTTTCGACTTTGACCAGGATATCTACGGCAAGTGGATGGAAGTCCAGCTGGTGTCGTACCTGCGGCCAGAACAGAAGTTCGAGAGCGTCGACGCCCTGATCGCGCAAATGCACAAGGATGCGGCGGAATCGTGCGTCCGACTGCAAGCGGCTGCGTCCCCGCCCAATTAGCGCCTGATTTCCCCCGAAAACTAATCCCGCTCGACGGAACTCCGGACCGTCTCCTGTGTTGGAATTGATATGCAGAAAGTCATCGTGTCCCTTTGCCTGTCGGTTGCCGTGCAGCTTGGCGCGTTTGCCGAGGTGCCCGACACCAGCATTCGTGCGCCGGGCATGCTGGTCGGCTCGGTCGGCGCGGGTGACCTGCACCTGCTGCTGGACGACATGGACGCGCATTTGACCGTGACGGGGGTCAATGACCGGCAGGCCCCCTATGTGTTTGCGATCAGTAAGGACGGCACGCCCTTTGCTATCTATACAGCGTGCGCCAATCCGGACGGGACCGATTGCCGAGGGCTTGAATTCCTTGCGGGCATTGATTCCGGACGGTCGACCGAACAGGTCAGTCGGATCAATCAGGCCTATGCCGCCGTATCGGTCTACAAGTCCGATCCGGAAACGGTGCACATCTCGCGCTATATCATTCTCGACCATGGCGTGACCTGGGCGAACCTGCTGGAGAACGCCGCGGTGTTCGAGGTGCTGTGTGCACATGTGACCGAAGACCTGTTGGAACAGGGGCCCGAAGCGGCCGAAGGTAGCGCCAGATAGTGACAGCGCTGGCCCCGCCTGCTAGGCGAAAAGCATGGCACGGATACACTGCATTCGAATTAGACGCCCGGCGGCGCACTGACCTGATTTGACGGGGTGGGCGAAGCCGGGAATTCATGCTGCAGAAACCCATCCAGAAACCCGTGGCAAAGCCATGGGAAACCCGTATCAGATCCATAGATACCGCAAGAAGCCATACAGAGCCCCATGACAGATTCCCTGACTGACCGCGATTACCGCGACACGCTGTTCCTGCCGATAACCGATTTTCCGATGCGCGGCGGCCTGCCGAAGCGTGAGCCGGAATGGATCGCCCGCTGGGACGACATGAAACTGTATGGCCAGCTGCGCGCGGACGCGACAGCGCGCGGGGCAAAGCAGTGGATCCTCCACGATGGCCCGCCTTATGCCAACGGGCATATCCACCTCGGCACCGCGATGAACAAGATCGTCAAGGACGTGATCGTGCGCTCGCACCAGATGACGGGCCATGATGCGCCCTACCTGCCCGGCTGGGACTGCCATGGCCTGCCCATCGAGTGGAAGGTGGAAGAGGAATTCCGCTCGAAGAATCGCGGCAAGGACGATGTGCCGGGCGATGAGTTCCGCGCAGCCTGCCGCGCCTATGCCGAAAAATGGGTTGAGATCCAGGGCCGTGAATTCCGCGCATTGGGCATCGAGGGCGAGTGGGACAATCCGTACCTGACCATGAAGTTCGAGAGCGAGGCGACGATTGTCGCCGAGTTCCTGCGCATGGCGATGCAGGGCGCGCTGGTGCGCGGCGCCAAGCCGATCATGTGGTCGCCGGTTGAGCGCACGGCGCTGGCCGAAGCGGAAGTGGAATATTATGATCGCAAAGTGCCGGTGATCTGGGTGAAGTTTCCGGTTGTCGGGCGCGATGATGATGCAAGTGTTGTCATCTGGACGACGACTCCCTGGACGATCCCGGCCAACCAGGCCGTATCGTTCAGCCCGGACATTTCCTACGGCCTCTACACGGTCGATGCCGTCATGAGCGAGGAAGAGCTGGGCTTTGCGCCCTACGCGAAAGCCGGAGAGAAAATCATCATCTCCGATGATCTCGCTCAGGCCATCATGGACGGTGCCAAAGTCAGTGCCTTCACACGCGTTTCTGACGTTGATCCGACAGGCTGGACGCTCAAGCACCCTCTCTCCGGTATGGATCCTTTCTTTGACAAACCCATCCCCATGCTTTCCGGCGAGCACGTCACGGCTGATGCCGGTACCGGCTTCGTCCACACAGCGCCTGCGCATGGCGAGGATGACTTCAATGTCTGGGTGGGTTCCGGCCGTACGACGCAGGACATCCGCCAGATTGTCGATGCCGATGGTTGCTACACGCCGGACGTACCGCGCTTTGCGGGCATGGATATCGTCCGCACCAGTGGCAAGAAGCGTGGCGAGCCCGGCAAGGCCAACCAAGAAGTCATGACGGCGCTGGCCGAGAGCGGCAACCTGCTGGCGCGCGGCATCACGACGATCCGCGATGCCCACTCCTGGCGCTCGAAAGCACCCGTCATCCGCCGCGCGACGCCGCAATGGTTCATCTCGATGGACAAGCCCGGCCCCAACGGCAAGTCGCTGCGTGAGAATGCGCTGGCGGCCATCGACGCGACTGAATTCTTCCCGGCGACTGCACGCAATCGCCTGCGCAGCATGGTCGAAGGTCGCCCTGACTGGCTGATCAGCCGTCAGCGCAACTGGGGCGTGCCGATCACGATCTTCGTCGACAAGTCCGGCCAGCCGCACACGGCGGCGCTGCCCGCCGACACGGCCAAGGCGCTGAACGAGACGATCAAGGCAGCCATCGCCAAGGGCGGCGTCGAGGCCTGGTTCGACACGCCGAAAGAGACCTTCCTGTCCGCCCATGGCATAGACGCCGCTGACTGGGACAAGGTGACGGATGTGCTGGACGTCTGGTTCGATTCCGGTACGACGCACGCGTTCGCCCTGCGCGCGCGCGGCATCATCGATGCCGAAACCGGGCAGGCCGATCTCTACATGGAAGGCTCTGACCAGCATCGCGGCTGGTTCCAGTCATCGCTCCTGGAATGCTGCGCGACGCGCGGCATGGCACCTTACAAGCAGGTGCTGACGCACGGCTTCATCGTCGATTCCGAAGGCAAGAAGATGTCGAAATCGATCGGTAACACGATCGAGCCGGAACAGATTGCCAAACAGTATGGCATCGAGATCCTGCGCATCTGGACCGCCTCGGGCGACTATACCGAAGACCTGCGGATTTCCGACGAGATCATCAAGGGATCGGTGGAATCCTATCGCAAGCTGCGCAACACGGTGCGCTACATGCTGGGTGCGCTGGAAGGCTATACGGCAGACGAAGCCATCGCCGCCGACAAGATGCCCGGCCTTGAGCGCTGGGTGCTGCATCGCCTGTCGGAACTCGATGCGCAGGTTCGCGCCGCCTATACTGTTTATGATTTCAAGAAGGTGATGAGCCTGCTGATCAATTTTTGCGGGGTCGACCTGTCGGCTGTGTATTTCGATATTCGCAAGGATAGCCTCTATTGCGACCCGCGCTTCGAAACAGCGGAAGCCTGGGACAAGGCGACCGCGGTGTTCGGCAACCGTAGGCGCGCCGCGCGCACGGTGATGGCGACGGTGCTGGAGCGGCTGCTGACGTGGCTTGCGCCGGTAATGCCGTTCACGATGGAGGAGGCCTTCCTTGAAAGCCACATCAAGGACAGGGCGGCTTCGGTGCACCTGCTGCAGTTCCCGGACACGCCTTCGGGCTGGCTAGACGCCGAGCTTGCGGCGCGCTGGGAGAAAATCTTCACTGTGCGGCGTGTTGTGACAGGCGCACTGGAAGTCGAGCGGCGCGAGAAGCGGATTGGCGCCTCACTGGAATCCTCGCCGCGCGTGCTGATTGCCGACGAGGCACTGATCAAGGCGTTCAAGGGCGAAGATGCTGGCGACCTGTTCATCACGTCCGGCGCGGAGCTGGTGCATTCGTCGGCAGGCGAGGGCGGCGGATTCACGCTGGACGACACGCCGGGCGTGATCGTCTATCCGGTCAAGGCAGACGGCTGGAAGTGCCGGCGCAGCTGGAAGTATTTCGATCCGGCGACGGCAGGCCGGGCTTTCCCCGACATCACGCCGCGCGACGCGCTGAGCGTGAAGGCCTGGGACGCCACGCACGGCTGATCGTTCAGGGATTGTTGAGCGGACATGCTCCGGCATTGGTGGCCGGAGCCATGCTGCGCGTTTAGGTTTCGTCGCAATCACAACAATGATCGGGAGGGACAGATCATGAAATATCTCGCTATCAGCCTGTTTGGAGCGGCGCTGCTGGGTGCCTGTGCGACACCCGTTGCGCCTGCCGACGTCGCCGCAGCGGAGACCGCTCCGGAAGCGGAAATGGTGGTCGCGCCAGCGGTCATTGATGTTGCGGCGGTGTCCGAGGCGCTTGCTGCCGCAGAAACCCGTTCTGACGAAGACAAGGCGCGCGATGCTGGCCGCAAGCCGGCCGAGGTGCTGGCCTATCTCGGCCTCAAGCCCGGCGACACGGCGGCGGACTTCATTGCGTCGGGCGGCTGGTACACCGAAGTGCTGTCGATCGCGGTCGGGCCGGACGGTACGGTGTATGCCCAGAACAGCGAAGCGGCGCTTGCCCTGCGCGACCGGGCCTATGACAAGGCGCTGACGGCGCGGCTTGCCGACGACCGGCTAGCCAATGTGGTGCGCAAGGACGAAGAACTGACGGCGCTCACCATCCCGGTTGGCAGCGTGGACGTGGCGCTGACAGGGCTGAACTTCCATGACGTATACAATGCCTATGGTCCTGACGCGGCGGTCGGGTTCCTGTCTGCCATTCGCAGCACGCTGAAGCTCGGTGGCGTGCTTGGCGTGATCGACCATGCCGGTGTACCCGGGGCTGACAATAGTGAACTGCACCGGATCGATCCGGCCCTTGCGGTGGCATCGGCCGAGGCCGCTGGTTTCATTGTGAACGTGAACAGCGACATCCTGGCCAGCGCGGCTGACGACCACACGAAAAACGTGTTCGACCCAGCCGTGCGCGGCCAAACCGACCGGTTCATTCTGAAGCTGACCAATCCTGAATAGGACAGGGCGGGCGTCCTGCATGACGGCAGGACGCCCGCTCAGCGGCCCGAACCTGCACAGAATCGCTTGATCGGCGGGTCGGGGTCTGCAATCTGCACGGCATGAAGTTCAATCCGGCAAATATATGGGCGCTGGCCCTGGTGCCTGTCGTGACCCTGGCCGATCAGGTGTCGAAATGGCTGATCCTGTCAGAGCCGCGTTTCAATGCGCTGCCCTGTCTTGATGGGACGGTTTCTTGCGGCCGGATGATTGTGCCGGGACCGATTGACCTGAGCATGTTGTGGAACCGGGGCATGAGCTATGGTTTCCTGCAATCCGAAGGAATTATGCGCTGGGTGCTTGCGGGCGTGATGCTGGTGATCGCGTTGGGATTCCTGGTCTGGTTGCTGCGCGCCGACGGACGCCTGCTGAAACTGTCGCTGGCCCTGGTTGTTGGCGGGGCCTTCGGGAACCTGATCGACCGGGTGCGTTTCGGAGCCGTAGTCGACTTTATCGATGCCAATGCGCTGTTTTTCCCGTGGGTCTTCAATGTGGCCGATGCTGCGATTAGTGTTGGTGCGGTCTTGCTGTTTGTCGACCAGTTCTTACTGTCTGGTCGAAAGCAGGCTAAAGCCTGAATATGAGTATTAAAACCGAAGCCAACCCGAGGCGAGGACGCCCTATCATGATGAAACCTGTTCTTCTTATTGCAGCTGGGGCTGCCCTGGCACTCATAAGCGCCTGCAGTTCTGGTGGCGGCACGCGCACGCCTGACGAGTTTCGCGTCGTGACCAAGGCGCCGCTGATTATTCCGCCGGAATATGCTTTGCGTCCACCACCGGCTGGCGGCTCGCTGCCGGCAGAAGTCGATCCGAACCGCACCGAAGTGGCAACCGCGTTCGGCACGACGGTCGGCAAGGATGCCAGCAAGTCCGAGCGCGCCTTAGTGGCGTTAGCGGGTGCGAATGCGGTCAACCCGATGGTGCGCTCGCAGGTCGACTATGACGAGACCAAGACGATCCGGAAGTCGTCTGGTGTCGTCGACACGTTGCTCTTCTGGCGCAAGGAAAACCCGGAAGACCTGGAAGCAGCGCGGGCGGACAATGCCACAGGTGGCGGCGATGTTGTCATCGAGAAGGCCAGCGGGTCGGCGCGCCTGAAGCTGCCGGGAACCTGATCACGCCAAACAACGGACGCTAGAGACGAATAAAGGAAGCATGCCCATGAAACGGATTATCACCGGAGGGCTGCTTGCAGTCGCTCTATTGTGCCCGGGCGCGATGGCTGACGACGCCGCGTGGGCGCCCGAGACCTTCACACTCGACAATGGCATGGAAGTGGTCGTGGTGCCCGATCACCGCGCGCCGGTTGTCACGCATATGGTCTGGTACAAGGTGGGCGCTGTCGACGAGGATGAGGGCAAGTCCGGCCTCGCCCACCTTTTCGAGCATGTGATGTTCAAGGAGACCGAGAATCTCGGCCCCGAGGAATTCACCACGATCGTGCAGCGCAATGGCGGACAACTCAACGCCTTCACGAGCTGGGACTACACTGCCTATTTCGAGCGCGTGGCCAAGCCGCAGCTTGGCAAGATGATGGAGCTCGAGGCCGAGCGGATGGTCAATCTCAAGATCAATGACGACCCCGAAGGTCCCTTCATTTCCGAGCGCGACGTCGTAAAGGAAGAACGCCGCCAGCGTATCGAGAACAATCCCGGCGCGATCCTGCAGGAGCAGGTGCTTTCGATGCTGTGGAAGGGCCACCCCTACGAGATCACCGTGATTGGCGAGATGGATGAGGTCGCGGCCCTGACGCCGGAAGACGGCATGGCATTCTACGAGAAATATTACTCGCCTGAGAACGCGATTCTCGTGGTGGCCGGGGATGTGGGCGCCGATGAAGTCCGCATGCTTGCAGAGGAAACATACGGAAAGATTGCCCCGACCGGGACAGTGGACGGAACGCGCAAGTGGGCGCCAGTGCCTTTGCTTACCGAGAACGCGCTGATCGTGCATGCTGACCCGAAGGTTCGCCAGCCCAGTTGGAGTCGATATTATTCAGGCCTGTCACAGTCACGCCAACGGCGGGAATCCTACGCGCTTGATGTCGGGCTTTCCGTGCTCGGTGGCGGTATGACCAGCCGCCTCTATCAGGCGCTTGTTGAAGACGAGCAAGTTGCCATCGATGTCAACACATACGCATGGACCACGCTGCACGATGAAGGCCCGGCTATCATAAGCGCGAGCCCGGTAGATGGCGTCTCGCTCGATGATCTGGATACGGCTGTCATGGCAGAAGTACGCAAGGTGCTCGCAGAAGGCTTCACCGATGCCGAAGTTGAGCGGGCGCGCAATTCTTTGGCCGCCGAGGCGATCTATGGCCGCGACAGCCAGTCCAGCATGGCCAATTTATTCGGGTCGACGCTGGCTCTTGGTGGCACGGTGGACGATATCCTGAACTATCCCGATGAGATCCGCTCAATCACCACGGATGAGGCCCTTGCCGCCGTGCGCAATGTGTTCGGCGAAGACCGGCACTATATCGAAGCGGAACTGGTGCCAGCCGAAGGAGGCGTTTGATATGACATACCTGAAGCTGATCCTCGGCGCAGCGACGGCGATCGCGCTGACCGCCTGTGTTTCCGAGCCCCTGCCGACGCCGGAAGCCCTTGTCGAAACCGTCACCGAACCGGAGATGATCGTCGATGTTCACAAGGGTGACTTCGCCGAAATCCAGCAATTCGTGACGCCGGGCGGCGTGTCCGTCTGGCTCGTCTCCGAACCGTCAATCCCGATCCTGTCGCTGGAAATGGCCTGGAGGGGCGGCGAGACATCCGATCCCGAGGGCCTTGAAGGCCTGTCGGACTTGGTCGTCTACAACATGAATGAAGGCGCAGGCGATCTCGACTCGCTGGCATTCCAGACGCGGATGGAAGAGTTGAACATGAGTTTCGGTTGCTCGACGGGCAATGACTGGACGAGCTGCTCTAGTTCCATGCTGACCGAGAATGCAACTGACGCCATGGATCTGATCGCGACGGCTTTCGCCGCGCCGCGCTTTGATGATGGCCCGTTCGAGCGATTCCAGCGCGAGAACCTGATCGGCATCAAACAACGTGAAACGAGTCCGAACTGGCTCGCCCGCACAGCCATGGCCAATGCGCGCTATCCAGACCATCCCTATGCCCGTCAGACGAGCGTGGAGAGCATTTCCGCGCTTACCCCGGCGCTCGCTCGCGAGCAGATGCGAAAGCTGATGGTCAAGGACCGGCTGCTGGTAACGGCCGTCGGTGCCGTGACGCCGGAGGACCTTGCGCTGATGATAGACAAGGCAGTTGAGGGCCTGCCAGACGCGAGCGAGATTGAGGCCGTGGCGGACATTTCGCTGCCTGCGGCACCAGCTGACCCCATCCTTGTCGACCTGCCCCAGCCGCAAAGCCTGGTCTCGTTTTCCGCGCCGGGCCTCAAGCGCAACGATCCGGACTTCTTCACTGCCTATGTCCTGAACTACACGGTCGGTGGCGGAGGCTTCGAAAGCCGCCTGATGAAGACGCTACGTGTCGAAAAGGGCCTGACCTATGGCATTTATACCGGCCTGTCGAATTCGGACCATCTGGATTCTTGGAGCGGCGGTGGGCAGACCAAGAATGAAAGCGCGGGCGAATTCCTGACCGGAATCCATGATGAGCTGAACCAGTTCGTCGCCGATGGCGTGACGCCGGAAGAACTCGACAATGCCAAGGCTTATTTGACCGGGTCCTATGCGTTGGGCTTTGATTCCAATGCAAAGATTGCCGACCAGATGATGGGCGTACGCCAGGAAGAACTGGGCATCGGCTATTTCGACACGCGCAATGCGAAGATCAGCGCGGTGACACTGGACGACGTGAACCGGGTGGCGAAAGACTACCTGTCGCCCGACAAATTCACATTCGTCATCGTCGGCGAGCCCGAAGGGATCGAATAGTCAGTCTTGGGTCTTGCGCGGTGTCGCAAGGCCCGGCGCTGCGATCCCGCGGACATAGTCCCGGCAGAATTCGTAGAGTTCGGCCGGGCGTCCGCCCGTGCCGGTCTCGAGCCGCCCTGTGCCTTTGACAAGGCCCGTCTTTTCCAGCGCCCGCCGGAAGTTCTGCGTGTGCAGGGAGAGGCCGAGAATACCTTCCACGGTGCGCTGCAGGGCCGAGAGTGTGAAGCGCTCGGGCAGAAGTTCGAACACGACGGGCCGGTATTTGATCTTGCCGCGCAGGCGCGACAGGGCGGTGGCGAGGATGCGGCGGTGGTCGGAGGCCATGGCGGCGCCGAAAGCGACAGCGGGCTGGGGCAGGCCAGCATCGCGCGCACATTCGGCGACCAGGCCTGCTTCATACAATAGCTCGTAGCGCTCCAGTACGCGTTCCTCGACCCAGCGGGCACCGTCGAGACCGAAGGCGATACGGGCGCGGTCGAGACGCTGTGTGTTGCCGGCAGCCCATGTGAAGAGGTGGGGGGCGAGCTCAGCGTCGATCATTGCCGGGCGCCCGTGACGATGGTCTTCCCACGGGAAGTAACGGTACCAGCCCTGCCAGCGGGCCGCGAACCGGGAATCGGTTGGGGCGGCTTCTGGCATCAGAGCCAGGTAGCCGACGGAGATCACGCGGGTGGCGGGCGGGGTGTCGGTAAGGGTGGCCTCGGGGGTATCGCGGTCCTTGTCGCCGAACGTGTAAAGCTGCTCGACATATCCAAGCTCGAACCCGGTTTGCTCACGCACCCAGCCGCGCAGCGACAGGTCGAAGGTGCGGTGGCGTTCCGGGTCGAACGGGCCGAATGGCAGGGCGTCTTCGCCGGTGTCGCGCTGGCTGACCAGGACAAGCGGCGCATCATCCTCGATGGCCACCATCACGGCAGACAGGCCAATCAGTACAGAATAGGTCATCGCCGTTTGCTCATTTCGAAATCATTGTGCAGTTGTCCGTAGCGCGCAAGAAAAGCTTCCTGCGCTGCCGGCACCGAAAGCGGCTTCAGCTTGAGGCGAATGCCTTCCGGCGGCTTGCCGAACAACTTGTTTGATTCTTCCTCGGAGAAACCGGCGAGTTGGACCGCTTCGAACCAGGCAGAGATATGATCGGCTTTCTTGATCAGTTTCTTCAACCTGACAGGGGTGACCGTCGCCAGTTCGAACCGGATATGGATCGCCTCCTGCAGGCGGGCCTCGATGGACTTGTAGCTTTCGCCCAGAAGCGCCTTGAACGGGGAGATCATGTCGCCGATGACGTATTCCGGGCTGTCATGAAGGAGCGCCGTCAGGCGATCGCGCGGATTGAGGCCCGGTTCGAGCAAGCAGCAGAGATCCTCCACAATCACCGAGTGCTCGGCCACGGAGAAGGCGTGACCGCCCTTTGTCTGGCCATTCCAGCGGGCCACACGGGCGAGGCCATGGGCAATGTCCGCGATCTCAACATCCACGGGCGAGGGATGGGCAAGGTCGAGACGGCGTCCCGACAGCATGCGCTGCCAGACACGAGGAGGTTTAACAGAACGCTTCGCTTGGGTACTCATCCGGGCCATCTTTAATCTATTGGTAGCAAGGGTAAAGAAACGGAGGCGATCCGGTTACGAAGTGACCCCATTTCCGCCTTGATCGGCAAATGCCATGTTAAGCCCTTTGCGGCATAACCATTGCATATCACACGCCAAATGCCGCCGACGATATGGGGCCGAGCAAGGAACAGACATGATCGATTCAATGACACAGTTCATTTCGAGCCAGACGCTGCCATTCTGCGTGTTGCTCGGCGGATGTATCATTGTCGTTGTCGAAGCCGTGCGCGCCAGCCGTATTGCCCTTTGGGGCGACATGTTCGCCGAAGACCTCGAAGAATAGTATCGTGCCTCAGGCGGTTTTCTCGACGAAAACCGTTCCAGCTGAATAACCCGCACCGAACGAACAGATCAGGCCCTTGTCGCCGGGCTTGAAGCCGTCCGAATGCTTGTGGAACGCGATGATCGATCCTGCCGAGGATGTATTGGCATACGTGTCGAGCACGGTCGGGCTTTCGTCATCGCTCGCTTCGTGTCCCAAGACCTTGGACGAGATCAGGCGGTTCATGCTGGCATTTGCCTGATGCAGCCACATGCGGCGCAGGTCAGTGCCTTCGAGGCCAAGCTCGGTGAGATGCTCGCCGATCATTTTGGCAACCATCGGGACGACTTCGCGGAAAACCTTGCGGCCTTCCTGCACGAACAGCTTGTCCGGTGAGCCGATGCCTTCCGGCGCAGCGCGATTGAGGAAGCCGAAATTGTTGCGGATATTGTTGGAGAACTCGGTCTTGAGCTTGGTGCCGAGGATTTTCCAGTGTCCGGAAGGCGCGATGCTTTCTTCCTCGACGAGGACCGCGGTCGCGACATCTCCGAAGATGAAGTGGCTGTCGCGGTCAGTGAAGTTCAGGTGACCGGAACAGATTTCCGGATTGACCATGAGGACCGATTTGGCGCTGCCGCTCCGGATGAAATCTGCCGCTGTTTGGATGCCGAACGTCGCCGACGAACAGGCCACGTTCATGTCGAAGGCGAAGCCGCCGCATCCGAGCGCGGCCTGAACTTCAACGGCCATGGCGGGATAGGCGCGCTGCATGTTGGAGGCGGCGCAAATCACGGCATCGACATCTTCCGGCTTGCGACCAGCGCGCTCAAGCGCTTGGCGTGCAGCGTGCACGGCCATCTCGGCCATGACGGAAATCTGTTCGTTCGGTCGCTCATCGATGCGAGGTGCCATCGTTTCAGGATCGATGATGCCTTCCTTGTCGATCACGAAGCGCGATTTGATGCCCGACGCCTTTTCAATGAATTCGACGGAGGAGTGCGTTTTCGGATCAACGGTGCCGGCGCCGATCTCGGCAGCGCAGGCGAGGTTCCAGTTGTCGGCCCACGTATTGTAACTTTCGACAAGTTCTTCATTGGAAATCGAATGCTGTGGCGTCCAGAGACCGGTCGCCGATATGACTGCAGTTTTCATCTTGCCCTCAGGATGAGCGCGGTGGAGTCCGCACTTCTTATGATCGTCTATTCAATTGGGTAGGTGTAAACCGCGTTGTGCATCGGGTCGAGAGACGAGGTGCAAGTGTTTACTTGGGCCAAGTCAGGCCGGAATCGGTCGTTTGCTGTGCTTTGTCTGCGGGCACACCGTGTGCCTCGATCCTGGCCTGACGATCTTCGGCGTCTTCCTGCCTTGCCTTGATGCTTTCGGCGTCGGCCCGGTCAGCGGCTTCCAACAGCGCGATCTGGGTTTTCATGCAGGAGGCGCGGGCTTCGGGGCCGGGGGAACTGGCGCATCGGTTCCAGGCGACCTGTTTGCGATATTCGGGACCTGACGTCGACGAGCAGGCCGCGAGAAGCGGCAGGATGGCGAGAACGGTGATGGCGAGACGTTTCATCTTAAGCACTCCTGTACAGCTTGGTGACGCGGGCAAGTTACATCATGGTCATTCACCATGCCGACCGCCTGCGCCCAAGCGTAGACAATTGTCGGGCCGACAAATTTGAAGCCGCGCTTTTTCAAGTCTTTCGACATGGCCGCAGACCAGTCCGTGAACGTCGGGGCCTGACGGAAGTCTGTCCATGCGTTGACGATCGGCTTGCCGCCGACCCAGTCCCAGCAATAGGCGGAGAAGTCTTCCCCCGCGTCGGCCATGTCGAGGAAAGCACGGGCATTGCCGATGGTTGCCTCGATCTTTTTCGGGCTGCGAATGATGCCGGGGTTTTGCAGGGCCTTGTCGATGCGCGACTGTGTCCAGCGCACGAGGCGCTCAGGCTCGAAATCGTCGAATTCCTTGCGGATCGAGTCGCGCTTGCGCAGGATCATGATCCAGGACAGTCCGGCCTGCATGCCGTCGAGCTGCAGCTTCTCCCATAGGGCGCGGGTGTTGCGTTCGGGCACACCCCATTCCGTATCGTGATAGCCGCGGTAGATCGCGTCATTCATAGGGGCCCAGGCGCAATAGGGCGCGTCAGTCATTGGCGGCCGTCAGGGCAATCAATTCGAGGTCCAGCCAGGGCGGGCGGTCAATCGTGACGGGCTGGCCGCCGCAGGTGAAGGCGTGACCAGCAGCTTCGGCGGACACCATGCGGTCGGTGCGGATTAGGGCGAGGCCTGATGTGCCTGACATGCTGGTGACGGTGCCAATGGAACCGCCTGCGAGCACTTCGCCTCCACGCTTTAGCCCGGCACCATGCACAGGCAGCGTGCGCTTACGGATCTTGCCCTTGCGTTTCATGCGGCTGGCGACTTCCTGGCCGACGAAGCAGCCTTTCCTGTAATCGATCCCGCCCATGACATCCATGTTCACATCGGTGGGGAAGACCGTCGAAGAGCGATAGTCGGCGCCCCATTCGGGCACGCCTGCTGCGATACGCTCGGCGTGCCATTCGTCATCCGGCATATCGAGGCCAATTTCGGCTATCGGCGAGATCGCGCGGTGAGGCAGCTGCGTCGAGCGCACATCGACCCAGCTTCCCTCGGTGACCAGGTCTTCCGTGAGTTGTTCGATTACCACGTCGGAGCGGAGCCGGAACAGTTTGAGCCGGCGTTCGAGATCGTCTGCGGCGTCGCTGTGAACATCGAGATAGATATTGTCGAGCGACAGCATCGCGAGATAGTCGGCAATGATCTTGCCCTGCGGCGTAAGCAGCGCGCCGTAGCGCATCTCGCCGGTGTTCCAGTTTTCGACTGAATGCGTCACCGTACGGTCAAGCAGGGCCAGCATGTCCGGACCGGACAGGCGAATGATTGAGCGATTGGGCAGGGTGCGTTTGGACATGCGCCTAACCTAGTGGTCGCCGCGCTGTTTGTCAGTGCCTTTCCATGCCGCATAGATTCCGGTGGCAAGCCCACTTTTCAGGAGCGAACCGATCAGGAAGGGTGCAACGCCTGCTACGAAGGCGGTTTCAGCGCCGACAAATCCCGATAGCCAGGCCCAGCCAAGCGTCAATACGAGGGCGTGAAGGCCGAGAAAGCCAGCAAGGCGCAGGCCGTGGGCGGTGAGACGGTCACCCTTGGGCAGGTAGCCGGCGAGGAAGGCAGCCAGCGGGAAGGCGGCAAGATAGCCGGCTGTCGGACCGGCAAAGGCGGCAAGTCCGGACTTGCCGTCGGCCAGCACGGGCGCGCCGGTCATCGACAAGGCCAACCATGAGAGCACGATGGCGGCCCCCGTGCGCGGGCCCAACAAGGCGCCCATCAGCAGGACAACCATTGTTTGCAGCGTTATCGGCACCGGGTACATCGGGACGGAAATATAGGAAGATGCCGTTAGCGCAGCGACGCCTGCGAGGCCGATAATGAGTGGCCGTAGGGCAGAAGGGGTGGTGGTCCGGGCGCTGGCGAGTTTCATGGCGATTCCTGTCTCTGTGCAGCACGGGTGAGGTCAAGGGCTACGGCAGCGTCACGGGATGACATGCCCGGCAAGCGGTAGCATATAGAGTGCATGAGCAAGACATTTGACCTGATCCTACGTGGCGGCACCGTTGTCACTCCCGGCGGCGAGGCCCGCGTTGATATTGGCGTGCGCGCCGAGCGGATCGCCGAGATTGGCGACCTGTCGGCCGCCAGCGCCGGTGAGACCTATGATGCCACGGGCTTGCATATCCTGCCGGGCGTGATCGACAGCCAGGTCCATTTCCGCGAGCCGGGCCTCGAATGGAAGGAAGACCTGGAGTCAGGCGCACGGTCGGCAGCGCTGGGTGGCGTGGTCGCGGTGTTCGAGATGCCGAACACGAACCCTTCGACGACGAGTCCCGAGATGCTGGCCGACAAGCTGAAGCGGGCCAAAGGCCGGATGGATATCGACCACGCTTTCTATGCCGGAGCGACGCATGACAATGTCGGCCTGCTGGCCGAGATGGAGCGGACGCAGGGTTGCTGCGGCGTGAAAGTGTTCATGGGCGCTTCGACGGGCGACTTGCTGGTGCATGATGACGAGGGCGTCGAAGCGGTGCTGCGCGCGATCAAGCGGCGCGCGGCCTTCCATTCCGAGGACGAGTACCGCCTCGCCGAACGGCGCGAGCTGGCGGTGACCGGCGACTGGACGAGCCACCCTGTGGTGCGCGATGTAGAGACCGCTGTGATGTCGACGCGGCGCCTGCTGAATCTCGCGCGCAAGGTCGGCAAGCGAATCCATGTGCTGCACATCACAACGGCAGAAGAGCTTGAGATGCTACGCGATGCCAAGGATGTGGCGAGCGTGGAATGCCTGCCGCAGCACCTGACACTGGTGGCGCCGGAGGCCTACCAGCGGCTGAAGGGCTATGCCCAGATGAACCCGCCGATCCGCGAGCAGCGCCATGTCGATGCGCTGTGGCGCGCGCTGAATGCCGGGATCGTGGACGTGATGGGATCGGACCACGCACCGCACTCGATCGAGGAGAAGGCGCGGCCGTATCCCGCTTCGCCGTCGGGTATGCCTGGCGTGCAGACCATGGTGCCGGTCATGCTGACGCATGTGAACAATGGGAAACTGTCGCTGCAGCGCTTCGTTGAGCTGACCAGCGCCGGGCCGCAGCGTGTGTTCGGCCTCGCCGACAAGGGCCGGATCGCCGAGGGCTATCATGCCGATTTCACGGTCGTGGACCTGAAGCGCAAGGAGACGATTACGAAGGAGTGGTCGAAGTCGAAATGCGGCTGGACACCGTTTGACGGGTTCGAGGCGACCGGCTGGCCGGTGGCGACCATCGTGCGCGGCGGCTTCGTGATGCGCGACGGCGAGATCGTCGCCAAGGGCGGCGGCAAGCCCGTGCGCTTCAACGAGACGCTGGAGCCTGCCGAGGTTTGAGTGTCCCGGCGCGGCTGATCGAAACCCTCAAGGCCCGCTATGGTGAGCCGCAGCGCCATTATCACACATGGGATCATATCGACGCGCTGAAGCGTCACTTCGATGGACTGGCTGGTCATTGGTACCGCCCTGAAGCCGTGCTTTGGGCGCTGAACTGGCATGACGCGATTTATGATCCAACGCGCCCGGACAATGAGGAGCTGAGCGCATAGCTTCTTGAGGCTGAGGGAAAGGTCTGGCTTGCCGAAGATGACCTTGCCTTCGCCGCACGGATCATTCGCGCCACCGCAAAGCATAAGATTCCCGACGGGCTGGATGATGTCGATGAAAACGACCTTGCTCTATTCCTGGACATCGACCTCTCGATCCTCGGCGCCCCGGAGCCAGTGTTCGACCCGTACGAAGCGGATGTGCGGGCGGAATACGCATTCGTGCCAGATGAGCCGTTCCGCGCCGGCCGCCTGCGGATACTGAAATCATTTGCGGAACGTGAGACGATCTATTCCACCGAAGCGGGCCAAAAGCGATCGGACGAACAGGCGCGCGCCAATCTTGCGCGGTCAATGGCGCAGCTATCGATGTGAGAGACGCACACTCCGTTTTTTCCAGGCATAGCAGGATTTGGCGCTAAGTTCTCCAAACGGGGGACGAGTCGTGGCGGGACGTGAAAGCAGGATCGTGCAGGCAGGCGTGGGTATATGACCTCCGCCGTTTAGCGGATGCCTTGCGCAAGCAGGACTGGTTCACCGTCGCTGTGGAAACGCTGATCGTTGTGTTTGGTGTGTTCATTGGCCTGCAGGTCGGGAACTGGAACGATGCGGCTCGATAGCGGTCAAAAGAAGCCATGTTCCTCGAACAGCTTGCCAGGGAATTCACCTCGGTGGTGGAGGCGGGAAAAGCCGCGAAGGTCGACGCCGATGTCTCGCTCACGGCAACACGCGATGTTCTGAGGGCGATTCGGGACGGCAAGGAACCCGAAGACAAGGCGGCGTTTCTTCAGACACTGGGGAGCGCGGGCGGATTTGAGCCTGGCCCGTCAGAACCGGTGACGCTGATCGAGTTGATGGCGGCGGGAGGGCTTTCCGAGCTGTCCTCGCCGGACCTTCGTACAGCGCTTATCCGCTATCACGAGACAGCTGACTCTCAACGCGAACTGACGAGCCTGAAACTGCAGCGCGTGTCTGCGCCGCATGACGGTTTTCACGATGCGATCTATCTGAATCCCGACTTTTCACCTGAGTTGGAGAACCGTCTGGAACGCTATGACTGGGATCTGATGCCGGGCACACGCCAGCAATTCCAGACGATCATGCACGGCAAGCTTGGCCTCAGTTACGGCATCGAGGAACAGATCGTCCGCGGTGAAGCCGTGCTCGCCGAGATCGAGAAAGCCCGGAAATGATCCTGCGCCGCAAAACACATTCAGCCATCGGCGCCATCCTGCCTCTGCGGCCTTCCGCGCGACACCGACTAACCAATTGGCGGATGGGGGACAGAATTTGCACAAGTGACCGCAAGGGGCTGGACGGGCGGCTATGCTGGCTTTTTGCAGTGTAGGGCGACGGTCAACCTTTCGCGGGACGACAGGTCAGGCCGGGTGCTGCATGATGTTCGCCGGTTTCGCGGCGCACCAGTGTGCAAACTCCGTCATTCAGGACGATTTCGAACGCCACGGGCATGGCCACGCTGTGCGTTTCGAACTCTCCTGGCGGCGGCGGCAGGACAGAGACATAGGTGGCCGTGGTCAGGTCCGCTGCCGCGATTTGTATATTGGCGCGTCCCATGGCCTCGCCGAGGGCGGTCTTCAGAATGGCGATGCTGGCAGCGTCATCCGTCATGAGCGTCGCGGGTGTCATGTCGGCATGTGTCTGGCAGGCGGGCAGGGCGAACAGGGGCAGGCTGGCGAACATATAGGAAAGGGGCGTGCGTCTGGTCATCGGCCGGTACTCCATTGCGTGCGCGGCATGCTCATGTCGCGATTGGTTCCCGAGAGCGATTGCCCCGGCAATTCGAGCGGCGGTCCGTCAGCGGTGGTTGCCTTGCTCACGCTCACACTCTGGGGCGACTGGCTTGATACCGGCACGGCCGGGCAAGTGCCATCGAGGCGATACTGCAGGGCTGCGGCGAGCAGGGCTTCGCTCGTATCACCGAGTTCCCGGGTGAAATCGTCGGCAACCGTGCAGCCCGGTGCCTTCACGGCAAACGCGTTGGGTGAATTTTGCGGTGCGAAACCATCCGTATAGTCACCAAAATCTTTCTCGTTCACGCCCTGGAACTGAATGCTGTAGTAGGTCTCCCCGCAATTCGAGGCCGGATAGAAGCCGAACGGCTTGCCGCATGTCGTGTCGCCGATGAGCACCGCGTCGACGTCGACGCCTCTCAGGCCATTGACCAGCGCTTCGCTGGCGCTGCAAGTGCGGGCCGTTGTCAGGATATAGACGCGAGGCAGGTCGAGGCGTGGCAGGGGCTGGCCATCCGTGAGGGAGAAACCGAGCCCGGTTGAATAGAACGGGATCGGGTCATTGAACGCGCCGGTGACAGGGTTGCGACTGCCAGCGGCAGCATTGAAGCGCAACTGTTCGAATGCCTTGTTTTGCGTGCGGGCCGGTCCGGCGACCATGTAGCCGAGCTGTGAGGAGACGGCGAGCAGGCCGCCACCATTGTAGCGCAGGTCCAGGACCAGGTCATTGATGCCCGATGCCTTCAGCGACGTCACCGCGTCGGCGATCTCCTTTTCCGATGCAAAGGGGCTGAACGTGTTGAACAGGACGTAGCCGACCTTGCCTGCTGCTGTGTCGATGGTCGAGAAGCGGTTGACGGGCTTGGGAGCGATGTTGGCCGCAGCTAGCGTGATGGAGCGGTCGGTCGAGCTGCCCGGATCGCGCACCACGAAATCATGTTGTTCGCCCGCGGTCTGCGGAGACAGCGCCCGGTTCAACTGGTCAACTTCCGCCTGCGTGCCGGCACCATTGACGACGTCGATGCCGTCTATCCGCAGGATTCGGCTGCCTCGCACCAGCTTGGGCTGCCCAAGAGAGGTTTCGGAGGCAGGTGAACCAGGCTCTGTATAGCGAATGCGAATGTCGCGTGGTGGCGTCGACGAAAACACGGCGAACGCGGCGCCATAGCCTGGAAGGGCGGTGGAATTCCGTTGCTCCAGATATTCTTCGGTAGGCTGATTGAAGTGGAAATCATCCTTGTTTTCGCCAGACGCGGTCGTGGCGAAAGTCTTCTGGGTATCGAAATAGGCAATGCGGTTGGTGTAGGCGTTTGGGTTCCGGTCCGTGACTTCATCGGGCCAAAGATAGGTCTCGTGCGTCCATGACCGCAGCCAGAACATTTCCTGCGACAGGGATCCGGCCTGGTCGGGGAATGCGTTGCCTTCAAGGTCGACGCCCGTGCGGACCACCTCGCATTTGTCCGAGAAGGTGCCTGCCGAAGCATAAACACCCTGTGTCCATGTCGGACCGGCTGCGGCGGGAGGCGGCGGGGGCGGTGGAGGCGATGACGCACTGCCCGATCCGCCGCCTCCGCCACAGGCGGGTGCAAGGGCCACACCAGCGGCAGCCAGCATGATTTTCATGTGGGAGAGAAAGCCGTCTTTTCGCATATGCACTGTCTCGTCGCTGAGTGATGGTTTCATGGTGATTTGGGTGTCCCGTCAGGTCAAGCCGGGCCACCGCTATATCTTCACGCGAATATGCGCGCCTTTCGGGCGAATGTACAAATCGTGATCTGCAGCCTATCTGGCGTGTGACTTTGCTTTTCGCGGAGCGCTCATGCAGAATGAGACATAGATCACCGGGATAGGCACGCGCTTGGCAATGGGAATTTTCGAGGAGTTGTCTTGAGCGACCGCAAAGGGCTGAACCGGGGGCTGTTCTGGCTCTACGAGGGGCATGGGCGCGGGCCGTTCATCTTCCGCTGGGCCATGCTGATCTTCGATTTAGCGACGATCATCTATTTCCTGCTGGCGCCTTTCGCGCAGCGGGGGCAGCATCACTACATAATCGACTATGTGATCGGCGCGGTAATCCTGTTCGACCTTGTGGCCAGGTTCTACATTGCTAGGTCGAAGCGCAAGTTCCTGATGCGGTTCCTGCCCTGGGCTGATCTGATCGTGGTGATTACGATGTTCGCGCCGCTGCTTGTGGCGAACCTGGCCTTCCTGCGCGTCCTGCGGGCGGTGCGGGCGATCCGGGCCTTCACCTTCATCAAGCGTGCTGGGAAAATGTGGGGCTTTTTTCAGCAGCATGAGCAGGTGATCGACCGGGTGACGAACCTGATCGTGTTCGTCTTCATCATGGCGGCGCTGGTCTATGTTTCGCAGGTTCGCATCAATGACGGCATCAATTCCTATCTCGATGCGCTCTATTTTACCGTCACCAGCCTGACGACAACGGGCTATGGTGACGTGTTGCTGGTGGGCGAAAGCGGCAAGCTGATCGCCATCATCATCATGGTATTGGGCCTGACCCTGTTCCTCCGGCTTGTCCGCGCCATATTGCGGCCGACAGACAAGGTCGAGCAGGAATGCGGCGTGTGCGGCCTGACCATGCATGATCCCGATGCCGTCCACTGCAAGCATTGCGGCGCAGTGATCCACATCCCGACAAAAGGCATGACATGAGCAACACCAACCTACCGTTTCGCGAAGTGCCCTATCTTCCACTGAAGCTGGACATAGATCGACGCCCTGACGGCACGATCTATTTGAACAATGGACAGCCGCTGAAGGCGCACCCGCCGCATCTTCTGGCGCCGCTGGTGAAGTGGGCGGCTGAAGCGCCTGACCGGATATGGCTCGCTGAGCGCGTACCGGAGGACCCGCAATCGGATGGATGGCGCGAAATGACCTATAGCGAAGGGCTCGAGCGCGTGCGCCGGCTGGCCCAGGGCTTCATTGATGCCGGCGCGGGCCCGGATGCACCGCTGATGATCCTGTCGAAGAATGCGATCGATCATGCGCTGGTCATGTATGCCGCGATGTGGGCCGGCAGCCCGGTCGTGCCCGTGACACCGGCCTATGCGCTGCTGAGTGAAGACTTCGCGCGCCTGAAATATATCGACCAGCTGACCGAACCAAAATTCATCTATGTCGAGGATGGCGCCGAGTATCAGCGCGGTATGGATGGCATGGGCGTGGGCAACCGGCTGGTGCTCTACAGCCGTAACGAGCCGAAAGGATGTGACTGCGTCAATATCGGCCGCTTTGCCAAGGAGCCGACTGACGCGGTCGACGCCGCCTATGCGGCGCTGAAGCCTGAGACGGTCGCGAAGTACATGCTGACATCCGGCTCCACAGGCGAGCCGAAGGCGGTGATCAACCTGCATGGCATGGTCGCGGCGAATGCCAAGATGATCCGCTCAGTCTGGGATGAGGCGCGCCTGGAGGAGATCACGGGCGGGCCGCAGGTGATGTGCAACTTCCTGCCGTGGAGCCATACATATGGCGCTCATTCGATCCTGCACAACATGCTCGATTGGGGCGGGACGCTATACCTGGACCAGGGCGCGCCGACGCCCGCGCGCCTGCCGGAAATGATCCGGAACCTGAAGGAAATCCTGACGACGCAGCATACGACCGTGCCGGCAGCCTGGGCGGCGCTGGCGACCGAGCTGGAGCGGGACGAAGACCTTGCGCGCGCCTTCTTCTCGCGCCTCAACTGCATGGCCTATGGCGGCGCGGCGATGGGGCAAGACATCTATGAGCGTATTCAGGCCGTGGCGATTCGGGTGACCGGTGAACGCATCTCACTGTCGGCCGGTTACGGCGCGACCGAAACATCACCGACCGCATCAAACGTGCACTGGCCGAATGACGTGATGGGCCTGATCGGACTGCCGCTGCCGGGGAACACGTTCAAGCTGGTGCCGAATGCCGAGAAGCTGGAGCTGCGCGTGAAGGGGGTGAACGTGACACCCGGCTATTACCGCAATCCCGAACGCACCGCTGAGGCCTTTGACGAAGAAGGTTATTACCGTCTGGGTGACGCAGTGCGATTCGTCGATCCCGAGCATCCGGAAAAGGGCCTCGCTTTCGATGGCCGGACGGCAGAGGAATTCAAGCTGGCGAGCGGAACGTGGGTGTCGGCAGGCACGGTGCGGGTGCAGGCGGTGGCGGCGACAGGTGGCGCATTGTCCGATGCGGTCGTGTGCGGGTTGAACCGCAATGAAATCTGTCTGCTCGGTTTTCTCAATGAGGCTTGGTGCCAGCGCCTGGTGGGTGAGGCCTTGTCGCTTGCCGAACTGTCGCGCCATCCGAAAGTCATCGGCGCGGTAAAAGCCGGATTGCAGAAACACAACGCGGCCAATCCGAAGCCTTCGGCGCGAATCGCCCGGATCCTGCTCCAGGAAACACCGCCCCAGGCGGATGCGGGTGAGATCACCGAAAAAGGATACATGAACCAGGGACGCACGCTGGACCTCAGAAAGGACCAGGTAGAGATGCTATATGCGAGTTCTGTATTTGACGCGGTAGTCGCTATAGGCGTTTAACTCGAAAAATTCGTGACTCTCGTCTCATTTTTTCGAAATGAGCGTCGCATTTTTTTGACCTATACTCCGAGTCCTGCGGAAGCCGAATTTGATGGCTTGACGGCTGGGCTTGGAAAGATTCAGCTATGCCCATGATCCGCACCGGCTTTCTTTCCTCATCAGACCGTATTGAGCTTGAGGCTTGCGTGCGTCGCCAGCGCGAGGACCACGGTATTGCCCGCCGGGCAAATGCGATCCTG
>Ga0105055_10002003_pt1 | contig 32416 bp, 30 predicted proteins | sample BON03_FD_78090 | JGI IMG/M metagenome (GOLD analysis project Ga0105055, IMG submission 78090) | Freshwater microbial communities from Lake Bonney liftoff mats and glacier meltwater in Antarctica - BON-03 | ecosystem: Environmental > Aquatic > Freshwater > Ice > Glacier meltwater | place: Lake... | reverse complement strand
TCTTTAAGAACCTATCAAAAAATCGAGAAAAATTGCGAATTAGTTAACTTTGATAAAATTGCTTTTTTGATTCAATTTTTGAATTAAAATTGGGGGGAAGCATATAGTTCACCAATTTTAGAATAAAGCTCTTTTTCCTTTGATTCATCAACTTTTTCAAACTTATCTTTTGAAAAAATCATCTCTGACTAAGATAAAAACTCCTTTTTCCAAGTGGTTATTTGGTTTTTGTTAAACTACACTTTCATCAGATGTCCGAAATATGGGGAGTATTATAAAAAAAAAGAGATGCGGTAATCGCATCTCTTTCAGTAAAACATAAGTATCAAACTATTATTTTACATTTCTTTTATCGTCTACTTCAACAGTTGCTAATTCATCTGCTTTGTATGCACCTGAGTCTAATTTTTCTTTTAATTTTTTGAACGTTTCAATCGTATAATTAACATCTTCCATTGTGTGAGCCGCAGTAGGAATTAAACGCAACATAATCACATCTTTAGGTACAACTGGATAAATAACAATTGAACAGAAAATATTATAATTTTCGCGTAAATCGAACGTTAAGTTAGTCGCTTCTGCTAAAGAACCTTTCATAAAAACAGGAGTAACAGGAGAATTAGACTCACCAATACTGAATCCTGACCCAACTAATCCTTCCTGAAGAGCATTGGCAATTTTCCACAAATTCTCCTTTAATTCTGGTTGAGTTCTCAACAATTCTAAACGTTTACGCGCACCAATTGTAATTGTAATTGGTAATGCTTTTGCAAACATTTGAGAACGCATATTGTATCTAAAATATTCAACGATACTTTCTTCGGCACAAACAAAACCACCTATTGAAGCCATAGACTTTGCAAAAGTTCCAAATAGAATATCAATTTCTCCTTGAACTGCTTGTGCTTCACCACAACCTTTACCAGTTTCACCTAAAGTACCGAAACCGTGTGCATCATCTACAAATAAACGAAATTCATATTTTCCAGATTTACGGTATTCAACAATTTCTTTTAATTTACCTTGATCACCAGCCATACCAAAAACACCCTCAGTAATAACAAGTATACCACCGCCAGTTTGAGCAACTAAACGAGTAGCATGACCCATTTGTTTATCAAAGCTTTCCATATCGTTGTGCTTGAAAACAAAACGCTTTCCTTTATGCAAACGCATACCGTCTAAGATACAAGCATGTGCTTCGCTATCATAAACAATAACATCATTTCTGTCGACAAGACAATCAATTGCAGAAACCATACCTTGATAACCGAAGTTCAACAAAATACAATCTTCTTTTTCCATGAAATCAGCTAATTCATTCTCTAATTTCTCATGCTCAGAAGTTTGACCTGTCATCATTCGAGCACCCATTGGGTATGCTAAACCGTATTCCGCCGCAGCATTTTTATCTGCTTCACGTACTTCAGGATGATTCGCTAAACCTAAGTAATTGTTTAACGACCAAACCAAACACTCTTTACCTCTGAAAATCATCTTATTACTAATCTCCCCTTCTAATTTAGGAAAAGTGAAATAACCATGTACTCCCTTAGAGTATTGACCGATTGGACCTCTGTTCTTCTTAATTTTGTCGAATATGTCTTGAGCCATACTAATTGTGTGTTTGTGTTTAAAAATCTATATACAAATTTAGAGATTAAATTTGTATAAATTAAATTTCAAACTAAGATTTTATGAACCATTTAATGAACAAGCAAAAAAAAATCAAAAGACTGAAAAAGAATAAGTTATATTAAAACAAAAACAAGTAACCCAAATCAAAAAAAAACGTATATTGTTTTGATGAAACAAATTGTATTCGTATTCACACTTTTATTGGTTTTGCATTCTTATTCACAAGAAAGCAAAACCAACAAACACATACCCTATTTTCAATCCTTAAACCCTTCAAAATTAGCCCTACATCTTACAAAAAAATTAGAGTCGGACTCCGAAAAAGTAATTGCAATACATAGCTGGATAACGCATACAATTAAATTTGACGTGAACAGATGGTTAAGCTTTGACTATTCCCCTACTCCACTGAGAAGAATTTTAACAAAAAGAAAAGCAATATCAACTGATTACAGCATTCTTTTCGATGAACTTTGCAAGTATTCAAACATACAATCTACTATTATTCGAGGATATACTAAAAATGAATATGTTGACGCATCAGATAAATTTTATTTAGACGAGCAAACCTGGAATGCTGTAAAAATCAATGACGAATGGTTTTTGGTTGATGCTTGTATGAATGCAGGAAAAATCGAATATTATAAACGAACATTTGCAGGTTATTTTATTTATGCATTTAGCTTAGGAATGAGTGATAGATTGGTTTACAGACCCCACTTTAAATCATCTCCCTCATCGAAATATTTATTAAAAACCGGTTACTTTTTCCAAACAGATCATTTTCCCTCAAACCCTATTTGGCAATTAAAAAACAAACACGATTCTATAACAAACTTCGAAAATGACAGTTCATCTTATTATCAAAAATTTGACACCATTACTCAAAACCAATCAAATGATGACTTTTCGCAAAAAAGAACCACCACTGCAGCATTGAATGGAGATGAAATTGAAATAAATGATGGGTTTAACTCTTTCTCAACAAATAATAAAAACAATTATGGAATTGGGAATAGTTACTTTTTAAAAGCACTGAAACTATATGATGAAGTAGCAATTGAAAGCACAGAAAAAGAAACGATGATAGCAAAATGCGACTCAATTTCAAATTGGTTGGCTCTAACATTGACGCACTGCGACACAAACACTTACTTTTTAAAAAAACAAAAACTTGAATTAATCGAAAAAAATAAAACTAAAAAAGAAATCGTAACTCGTGAAAACAAATCACTAATCACTTCTACTGAAAAATCGTTAAAAACAATATCACTTGGGTTAAAAATAGGATTAACTGGAGGGATCAATTTGAAAACTACCCAACAGAAAAATAAATTTATGAACTTCAAAATAGCAAGAAATAAAAAATTTAAAAACACAAAATCGGGTAGAAAAACAAACGAATCAGATTCTGTTCTTTACTCAAATCTTATTCGACTTTATAAAGACTCAATCCTTCTTTCAAAAAACAAGCTTCAAGAAAAGTTTTCTAAAATAGATAATTTACACGCATTGTTCATTAAAAACACGAACGAATTCTCTATTAAATCGGTTGAAAATGATAAAATAGGAAGAAACCTTTGTGACTTGCGTTTACGTTTTAAGGACGACTTAGATTATCCAATTCGAAAAATAAAAGATTCCCTATTAATCAAAAAAACAAAAGATGATTCTTTATTAATTGACGGAAAAAATAGTGCTATTGTAAATGAATTTTACATTAATTTCAACAGTTTAAAAGAAAACTTTAACTCATTTTACAAATATACTTCGTCATTAGATTCGGAATATTCTAAATTCAAAAAATCAATTAATTCGAAATATTCGATAGATCAACAGCAAGCTATTTTTATTGACTCATTTAAAAATGATGTAAAAAAATACAACCAAATTCTTAAAACTTATAAACAGAAATTTAAAAAAATTCATTCCGTATCAAAAAAACAACTTGAACCTTCAAAAGCAGAAAATTACACATATCTAAAAGAGCAATATATTGAATTTCAAATGAATGTGATTCGAGCAAGTTTTATTAATAGACACTTTAAAGTAAGAATAAACGAAAATAAATCCTTGAAAAACAAATGCCTAAAATTGAATAAAAAATGTTTAAAGGATCGGAAGAAACTTCTTAGTCCATCGAAATAAGAAACTATATAAATCAAAGGCTATAACTCAATTAGCAATCTTTACTTCGATTTATTATATTTGTATAAAAATTGAAATAATGGCTTTAAAATGTGGTATTGTAGGACTTCCTAATGTTGGGAAATCGACTTTGTTTAATTGTTTATCTAATGCGAAAGCACAATCGGCAAATTTTCCTTTTTGTACTATCGAACCAAATTTTGGAACAATTTCAGTTCCAGATCAACGTTTAGAAGTTTTAGAAGGACTTGTAAATCCGGAGAGAGTTGTGCCAACAACAATGGAGATTGTTGATATTGCTGGATTGGTGAAGGGAGCTTCTAAAGGTGAAGGATTAGGGAATCAATTTTTAGCAAATATTAGAGAAACAGATGCTATTATTCATGTACTTCGTTGCTTTGATGATGGAAATATAATCCACGTTGATGGTTCTGTAAATCCTGTTAGAGATAAAGAAATTATTGATATTGAATTGCAACTAAAAGATTTAGAATCAGTTAAAAAAAGAATAGCAGCACTTGCACGAGTTTTAAAAGCAGGTGACAAAGAAGTTTTAAAAGAAAATGAATTGTGTGGAAGAATTAAAATTGCTTTAGAACAAAGCAAATCAATTCGTACATTAGATTTAGATGAAAAAGAAACTGAAATAGTTTCTAAACTTCAACTAATAACAACAAAACCTGTACTTTATCTTTGCAACGTTGATGAATCATCTGTTAAAACTGGAAATAAATATGTTGATTTAGTTCGTGAAGCAGTGAAAGATGAAAATGCTGTTGTATTAATAGTTGGGGCAAAAATAGAAGCTGACATCACAGAATTAGAAACATACGAAGAACGTCAAATGTTTTTAGATGAATTAGGTTTGGAGGAACCAGGTGTAAATCGTTTGATTCGTTCAGCTTATGATCTTTTAAATTTACAAACTTACTTTACTGTTGGTGTAAAAGAAGTAAGAGCTTGGACAATTAATAAAGGAATGACTGCACCTCAAGCTGCAAGTGTTATTCATACTGATTTTGAAAAAGGATTTATTCGTGCAGAAGTAATGAAATATGAAGACTTTACAGAATATGGTTCTGAGAAAGCAGTGAAAGAAGCAGGGAAATTCAAAGTAGAAGGAAAAGAATACATCGTTGATGACGGTAATATTCTTCACTTCTTATTTAATGTTTGATAAAAAAAGTTAAATAAATTAGTAATTATGCTCAAAGGTGATTAATTTCAATCTTTGAGCATTTTTTGTAAACAATAACTACTATACAAATTACTAAATAAAATTTATAAATTATGATAGAAGCGAATAATCCATTGTTAAAAAGTTGGGTAGAAGTACCTGCAAATTCTGATTTCCCAATTCAAAATCTTCCGTTTGGAATATTTAAAACATCAAGTCTAACTCCTCGTGTTGGAGTTAGAATCGGAGATTTTGTAATTGATTTAAAGACGTTATTTGTTTTAGGGTACCTTGAAAACTTACCTTTCGAATTATCGGACTTTGATACAAATTACCTTAATCCTTTGATGAAAAAAGGAAAAAAAGCAACGCGTGATCTAAGAAATCGTATTTCAAAATTATTAGATGAAAAACACAATGATTTAAAAAGTCATGTGCATCATGCTGAACAAGTTGTAATATCCGTTCAAGAAATTGAAATGTTACTCCCAATTCAAATCGGAGATTATACTGATTTTTATTCTAGTAGAGAACATGCTACAAACATTGGGACAATGATTCGTGACCCACAAAACGCTTTAGCTCCAAACTGGTTATATATTCCAGTAGGTTATCACGGAAGATCTAGTTCTGTTATCGTTTCTGGTCAAAACATTCATAGACCAAAAGGACAAATTAAACCAAATCCTGAAGAACCACCAATTTATGCTCCTTGTAGATTATTAGATTTCGAATTAGAAATGGCTTTTATTACGTATGATGGAAAACCATTAGGAGACTCTATATCTACATCAGAATCAGAAGATTATATTTTCGGAATGTGTTTGTTCAATGATTGGTCGGCTAGAGATATTCAAACATGGGAATATGTACCACTAGGACCATTCTTATCAAAAAATTTCGCTTCTTCATTATCTGCATGGGTAGTTACACTTGATGCTTTAGAGCCATTTAAATTAGATGGTCCTGTTCAAGAACCAAAAGTTTTAAGTTATTTAGAATACACTGGTGCAAAATCGTATGATATTAATTTAGAAGTTTCATTACAACCAGAAAACTCAATAGAAACATTAATTTGTCAGTCAAACCACAAATACATGTATTGGAATTTAACGCAACAACTTGCGCACCATACTGTAAATGGATGCAACGTAAGAGCAGGGGATTTAATGGGTTCAGGAACAATTTCTGGTCCAACACCTGATTCTTATGGCTCAATGATGGAATTATCATGGAGAGGTTCAAAACCAATAACCTTGAAAGATGGGGCTGAACGTAAATTCATCAATGATAACGACACTGTAATTTTAAGAGGGTATAGTTCAAAAGATGGAGTAAGAATTGGCTTCGGTGAAGTAATTACAAAAGTGCTACCTGCAAAACAAGACAAATAAATTATGAGTGATATTTCGAGTAAATTTCCTGAGATTGATTTAGAAAAAGAACGTATTGAAATTTTAAATGCGTTCAAAGGTTTAATGAAAACCACAAAGAACCGTTCCAAAGAAGACACTAAGTTAATCCGAAAAGCGTTTGATGTAGCAGTTGATGCTCATAAAGATATGCGCCGTAAATCGGGAGAACCCTATATTTACCATCCAATCGCAGTAGCTAGAATTTGTAGCGAAGAAATGGGACTAGGAGCTACATCTGTTATTTGTGCTTTGCTTCATGATACGGTTGAGGACACTCATATAACTCTACAAGATATAGAAGATTTATTCGGTGCAAAAGTTCGACTAATCATTGATGGTTTAACAAAGATTCCAGAAGTTTTTGACGAAAATGCATCTATTCAAGCAGAGAATTTCAGAAAAATGATCTTAACACTCTCGGAAGATATTCGAGTAGTGTTGATTAAATTAGCCGATCGACTTCACAATATGAGAACTTTGGGAAGCATGGCTCCTGACAAACAACTCAAAATTGCCTCTGAAACAAAATTTTTATACGCTCCTTTAGCACATCGATTAGGATTGTATCTTGTCAAAGGTGAATTAGAAGATTTAGCAATGTTTTATACTGATTCTGAAGTATATCATAACATAGAAGCGAATCTAAAATCTACTCAAGATGTTAGAAATAGATTTATTCGACGTTTTGTAAATCCGATTAAAGAAGCTCTTCAATATGAAGGGTATGTTTTTGATATAAAAGCACGAACAAAATCAATTTCTTCTATTCATCGTAAAATGGTGAAGCAAGGAATTCCTTTTGATGAAGTTTATGATATTTTTGCAATCAGAATTATTGTTGACACTCCACAAGAACTTGAAAAGCCAGACGCTTGGAGAATCTACAGTATCGTAACTGATTTTTACCAACCAAGTCCAGATCGATTGAGAGATTGGATCTCTACTCCACGAGCAAACGGATATGAATCACTTCATACAACCGTTATGTCTCCTACAGGAAAATGGGTAGAAGTACAAATTCGTTCAAAACGAATGGATGAAATTGCTGAAAAAGGATTAGCTGCACATTACAAATACAAAGAAGAAAGTGCTGAGGAAAGTAAATTAGACCGTTGGATCAATGAGATTCGAGATTTGATGGAGAATACTAATGTAAATGCAATGGACTTCGTTAACGACTTTAAGCTCAACCTCTTCAGAGAAGAAATATATATTTTCACTCCAAAAGGTGATTTAAAAGTACTTCCAAATGGATCTACAGTTCTCGATTTTGCGTATGATTTACATACAGACATTGGTAACAAATGTATTGGAGGAAAAGTAAACAATCGATTGGTTCCATTAAGTTATCAACTTCAAAGTGGCGATCAATTAGAGATCATTACCTCTCCAAGACAAAAACCAACGGAAGATTGGTTGTTAATGGTGATTTCAGCAAGAGCAAAGCAGAAAATAAAATCTACTTTACATGATGAACGTAAGACTATCGCTCAAGACGGAAAAGAAATTCTGGAGCGTAAACTAAAACAATTCAATATTGCCTTCAATAAAGAAAATATTGCAGTTTTAGAACGTTTTTATGCTATTGCAAACACAACTGAATTCTATTTTAGAATTGCAAAAAGTAAAATTGATTTAACTCGATTAAGAGAATTAGAGAATCAAAATGGTTCGCTTTTATTGGAAAAGAAAACCATTTCTCCAAAAGATAGAAACGAAGAAGATGTTTATTCTAAAATAAATCAAAAAGAAGACATTATCATCATAGGAGAAGATTTCAAGAACATCCAATACACAATGGGGCGTTGCTGTAATCCAATACCTGGTGACTTAATTTTTGGTTTCATCACTATCAATGATGGTGTTAAAATTCACAGAAACAGTTGTTCAAATGCAGAACATTTAATGTCTAAAATGGCTTACCGTTTGGTGAAAGCAAAATGGAAAACCGAAGAATTAAAAGAACGTTTGGCAGCCATCAAACTATTTGGAACAGATAGTTTAGGAATTGTAAATAAATTAACTGAAATTATTTCTAATCAACAAAATGTAAACATGAAATTCATTTCTTTCGAAACGAATGATGGTTTATTTGAAGGTAGAATAAAAGTTTTGGTTTATGACACACAACACTTAGAACAGTTGATGAGCAAATTTGAACAAGTTGAAGGTGTTATTCGTGTTGAACGTTGGGACATTGAGATAGAACATTGATTTTTATTATTACTTATTGGCACAATGCATGCGTTGTGCCAATAAGTAATAAATATCATTTCAAAATATCATTCCATTTTTTAGGTCTTAACGCAGCCATCCATTTAAATCCTTTGATAAATTGTTCTTCTTTATTTAATTTTTCCATTGGATAAAAAACACCATCTGGTTTATCAAAATAAGTAATTCCCGTTACTTCATTACTATCAATATAAACACGTAAATCACTTGCATACACCCTATTCATACCCAATCTTTTAATCACAACCGACGTGTCATTTTTCTCCGTATTTTCCGGGAAAGAAACAGTTTTAGCACTTCCCTTTACATCCGTTCTATAAATATCGTTATTTTTAAAAAATGCAAAAATTTCCTTCCCTCCTATTTGATTGTAATATTTTCCAGAATCAATTTCCATTAAAACGGTTGAATTACCCAAAACATTTGCTTTATCTATTACGGAATCATTCAAGAAAAACACTTCAATAAAATCTCCTTTTAATTCCGTTTTAGTTTTTACCCAAACAATAGGTTCTTTGTAAAGCTCCATTTTACCAATAGTCTTATCATACACTAAAGAATCGCATTTTGCTTGTAAATCTTTTCTGAAAATCTTAACCCTTTTATACCCTTTTATTTTATTCGTATTCCCTAAGGAATCTTTAAAACTATACAAAGTATCAGCATGAATAAAAAGCGTGTCGGCACCATCCACTTTTAAGATCAAAGCCTTACCAGTTATATAGGACACTTTTTTAACATCAGATGAATACGCATAATCACTTCTAAATTCCAGACTCTGAGCAGAATCTTTAAAAACAACATTCCCTTTACCAATTGAAATTCCTTTTTGAGAATTTGAATACAAATAATCTCCCTTTGTAACTTGATGATCTTTAATTATAGACGCATTTTTTTCTAAAGTAGCTTCTTTTGAAACGGTATTGTACCATCCTTTTTCACAATAAATTTTTGCCCCTTTTGAAACATACTTTTCTAATTGATCAATATTTGAAGGACCATAAAAAAAAGCTGTTTTCTTTTTATAATTGTAACGAAGTGTGTCTGTAATCATTTTCAAGTCTGGACTAAGATAATTTACAGCTCCACTGAAGAACATGTCCTTGCTTTTCGTGTACATGTATCCTACTTTACTTCTCAGCACTTCAGAATTTAAAATGCTCTCAACTTTTCCACCGTATCGATAAACTCCTACCGCTTTATCGGCATCATAATCCATCGTATCAGTTGTGATTTTATAATCTTGATCTCTGACCCTTACATTGCCCCATAACTTAGCTTTTTTAGAAACACCATTATAATACAATGAATCACAGTATAAATTAATATCATCCTTGGTTACATGAACATTACCATAGGCTTTAACCTCTTGAGCAGACTCTTTATAATGTGCTGAATCACAATACATTACATTTCCTTGATAAATAAAATTTACAGAACCAACTAAACGATGAATACCTGTTTTTTCATTGAACTCAAACTTTTCAGCTCCAGGTAAGAGCTCAAGAGTATTTTTTTGAGCAATAGCTTGGTATCTAAGCAAAAAAATTGCGCTTAAAATAAGCGCAATTTTCAGTATATAAAGTTGAGTCTTCACTAATTAGTTATTAACTAAAGTTTGTTTTCTATCCGGTCCAACTGAAATAACAGTAATCGGAATACCTAAATGTTTCTCCAAATATACGACGTAATCTTTCAACTCTTTTGGAGCATCACTATAAGAAGTTAGCTTGGTTAAATCACAATTCCAACCTTTAATATCTTCTAAAACTGGAGTAATTTCAGAATCTGTAATATCGTAAGGGAAATAATCAATTTTTTCACCATTAATAATGTAATGTGTACATACTTTAATCGTTTCAAAACAATCCAACACGTCTGATTTCATCATTGATAATTCAGAAGCGCCATTGATCATAATAGCGTATTTCAATGCTGGTAAATCAACCCAGCCACATCTTCTTGCTCTACCAGTCGTTGCACCGAATTCATTTCCTTCTTTACGAATCAATTCTCCTACTTCATCGTCAAGTTCAGTAGGGAAAGGTCCACTTCCAACACGTGTACAATACGCTTTGAAAATCCCGATAACTTTACCAATTGTAGTTGGCGCAACACCTAAACCTGTACAAGTACCTGCAGTTACTGTGTTTGAAGAAGTAACAAATGGATATGTTCCGAAATCAATATCTAACATCGTACCTTGAGCGCCTTCAGCTAATATTTTTTTACCTTCTATCAAAGCAGAATTCATATAATGCTCACTATCAATAGCTTGCAAACCTCTTAACGTTTCAATTCCTTCCATCCAAGGACCTTCAAGCTCCGTTAAATCGTATTCAAAATCTTCATAATGTTTTAAAATACCAATATGTTTTTCAACTAAAGAGTCGTATTTTTCTTTAAAATTTGGAGAAAAAATATCACCAACTCTCAATCCATTTCTACCTGTTTTATCCATATATGTTGGACCGATTCCTTTTAGAGTAGAACCAATTTTATCTTTTCCTTTAGCTGTTTCAGATGCAGCATCAAGCAAACGATGAGTAGGTAAGATTAGATGAGCTTTTTTTGAAATCAATAATCTTTTTTTATAATCAACACCAAATGGAATTAACTTTTCTAATTCTTTCTGAAACAAAACGGGGTCGATTACCACACCATTTCCAACAATATTTAAAACATTTTCTCTGAAAATACCTGATGGAATTGTATTTAAAACATGCTTTATCCCTTCAAATTCAAGTGTATGGCCAGCGTTTGGTCCACCTTGAAAACGTGCAATAATATCATATTCTGGAGTTAATACATCAACGATTTTACCTTTTCCTTCGTCACCCCATTGTAGTCCTAATAATACATCTACCTTCATTGTCATTAATTCTTAAAGTGATTTATACTATTAATAGAATAAATCGTAATTACTTCATTTAATTATTTTCCTTCTTTTTTATTTCTAACACCATAAAAATACAACGAATGATGGTCTACTTTGATATCAAAAAGTTCTTCAATTGCTGCTTTTATAGATTGTATTCTTGGGTCACAAAATTCGATTAATTCACCCGTATCAGTACATACAATATGATCATGTTGTTTTGAACCGTGTGACTTCTCAAATTGAGCAATATTTTTACCAAACTGATGCTTTCTCACGAGATTACAAGCCAATAGTAAATCTATTGTATTATAAAGAGTAGCTCTAGAAACTCGGTAATTTTGATTTTTCATCTTAAGGTAAAGCGATTCCACATCAAAATGTCCCTGGAAATCATAAATTTCAGCAAGTATTGCAAATCGTTCAGGAGTTTTCCTGTGGCTATTTTGCTCCAAATAAGCGGAGAAAACTTGTTTAACAGTTGAATGTAATTCCTGTGTTGCCATTGTATATAATAAAAAAACGAAAAGACGAAATTAATAAATTAAGAGAAATAAGATAAAAGGAAAATTGTCTAATTTCAATGTGTTATTAACAAGTTGTAAAGAAAAAGACTTTCACAAACTTTAACAATCTATTAATCAATGTTTGACTCAATATAATCAATAAGAGAATGAATTACTTTAATATGAATTTCTTGCGTTCTATCCGCAAAATCAGAAAAAGGAGCTCTAATTTCAATATCACAAATATCTTTCATTAAGCCTCCATCTTTTCCAGTTAAACCAATAACGAACATTCCATTTTTCTTAGCTGAATCAATAGCGTTCAAAACATTTTTTGAATTTCCAGAGGTAGAAATAGCCAACAAAACATCTCCTTCTCTTCCAATAGCATCTAAATATCTTGAAAACACGAAATCATACCCATAATCATTCGATACACATGACATGTGACTGGGGTCAGAAATAGAAATTGCAGGCAATGCTTTTCGATCTCCTTTATAACGTCCAGTTAACTCTTCTGCAAAATGCATCGCATCACACATGGAACCACCATTGCCACAACTAATAACTTTACCGCCTTTTTTAAATGAATTGACAATTAAATTTCCTGCATTCGAAATCTTCTCAAAATTCTCATTTGTACTAAATTTTACTAAAACATCTGCTGCTTCAAAAAAATGGTCTGCTATTTGTTTAGTGCTCATTGTTGTGATATTATTTTTGTCAAATTTAAAAAAAAATAGTGCCATAACAATGATATTCGTTCAAACTTACTATATTTGAAGCGGACTTTTAGTCTAAAAAAACAAAAACAATATGAAAAAAAGTTTATTAATACTATCAGCAATCTTCATCTCAACGACGTCATTCTCTCAAGGAGATTGTTTTAAAAAATTAGAAGAAGCCTTTTCTAAAAGAGGTTCTACGTCAATTGCAGACGATATGCATTTAAATGTTATAGTTAGTTTTTTTGAAGGAGAAAGCGTTAGATGTGTAGGTGGAAAAGTAAGAGTTGAAAACGGAACTATCACTTTTGTTTTTTTACAATTCAATGACAACACACATGAATTAATGAATAAAAAATTCTACAATTCTAAAAAAACTCCGCCTATTATTTCAAATGGTATTTCAGAAATGATATTCACAGCAGAAGGAGAAAAATTTAGAGTAATATTTATTGATAAATTGAAACCCAAGAAACAAGAATACAAAGAAATTAATCTTCCAGATGATTTATAAGAAGTAGAAAACATCAATTTAAAATCCTCAAACTATAAAAAGTTTGAGGATTTTTTTATTCAATATAAAAAGTTTTTAACAAAAAAAATCTTAACGAAACACTTAAAAAAATCAGTTATACGTTAAAATACTAACCTAAAATATTAGATTTTTATGATTATATTTATAACAAAACAACAACACAACCTTAATCAAACTTTTGAATCAACATTATCTTTACTATCTTTGATTCTAAAGTTAAAAACTCTTCAATGAAAGATTTATTAGAAAAATTTGAAAATAAGCGTCCAGAAATTGTATTTGAATGGAAAGATGCTGAAACTGAAGCTGAAGGATGGGTTGTTATCAACTCATTAAGAGGTGGTGCTGCTGGTGGCGGAACAAGAATGCGTGCAGGTCTTGATAAAAGAGAAGTAGAATCTTTAGCTAAAACAATGGAAGTTAAATTCACTGTAGCTGGTCCACCTATCGGAGGAGCTAAATCAGGAATTAATTTCGATCCAAAAGACCCAAGAAAAGAAGGCGTATTAAAAAGATGGTATGCTGCGGTTACTCCACTATTGAAACACTACTATGGAACAGGTGGCGATTTAAATGTAGATGAAATCCATGAAGTTATACCAATGACAGAAGACTGTGGTGTTTGGCATCCTCAAGAAGGTGTCTTCAATGGTCATTTTCAACCAAGAGAAGCTCAAAAAATAAATAGAATTGGTCAATTAAGAAATGGTGTTTTAAAAGTTTTGGAAGACACTTATTTTTCACCCAATGTAGATAGAAAGTTTGTAGTTGCAGATATGATTACAGGTTATGGAGTAGCACAATCTATTAAACATTACTATTCGATTTGGAACAATGGTTCTGATTCTGTAAAAGATAAAAAAGTAATCGTTCAAGGTTGGGGAAATGTTGGTTCAGCAGCTGCCTATTATTTAGCACAAGAAGGAGCTAAAATCGTAGGTATTATTGATCGAGTTGGTGGATTAATTAATGAAGAAGGTTTTACGTTTGAAGAAATCAAACACTTATTTTTAAACAAGAATGGAAATGAAATTGTTCACGAAAACTTACTTTCATACGACGGTATCAATTCTAAAATTTGGGATTTAAAAGCAGACGTATTTATACCGTGTGCTGGATCAAGAATGATTACTAAAGACCAATTAGACAGAATGGGGAAATCTGGAGTTCAAGTAATTTCTTCTGGAGCAAACGTACCTTTTGCAGATCCTGAAATCTTCTTTGGTCCAATCGCTGATTTAGCAGACAATACTATTTCAATCATCCCTGACTTTATTTCTAACTGTGGAATGGCTAGAGTATTTGCTTACCTAATGAGTAACGACTTAAAAGAAATTACTGATAAAGGAATATTTGAAGATACAAGTAACATAATACATAACGCTTTAAAAGCTACACACACGAACAACCCAAGTAAAACAGGAATAGCAAAAACAGCTTTTCAAATAGCATTGAATCAGTTAGTTTAAACAACTGAATCTTAATAACTAATAACAACCCATGATATGTTAATATCATGGGTTGTTATTTTTACAACAAAATAAATTGCAAATGAACGTCAAAGGACAACAAAAAGGGTCGAAAATATTTAGAAATTTCTTTGAAAATGAAAAGTCTAGTGGTTTAGTCCTTATTTTATTCACTCTTATATCGTTGATTATAACAAATTCATCATTTGGGAAAAATTACTTAGAATTTTGGCATGATACAAAAATTGGCGGTTTAAATTTAGAGCATTGGATCAATGATGGCTTAATGGCTATTTTTTTCTTATTAATTGGATTAGAATTAAAACGAGAAATAACAGTTGGCGAATTGTCAAATAAAAAAAATGCTCTTTTACCTTTAGTGAGTGCAATTGGAGGAATGTTAATTCCAGCAGGAATCTATTTGATATTCAATTTTGGCACAGACACACAATCAGGTTCAGGTATACCAATGGCAACAGATATTGCATTTGCTCTTGGTGTTCTTGCTTTATTAGGAAATAAAGTTCCTTTGTCAATCAAAGTTTTTCTTACTGCATTAGCTGTTATAGATGATTTAGGAGCAATAATAGTTATCGCATTATTTTATAGTAAAGGAATTGCTGGCTCCTATCTTCTCGGAGCATTAGGCATTTACGGCGTTCTTATATTACTTAATAAACTAAAAATAAACAACTTAACACTTTATCTTATTGGCGGAGCTGCTATGTGGTACTGTATGTTTCATTCAGGAATTCACGCAACAATTACAGGTGTATTATTAGCATTTGTAATCCCATCAAATACTGTAAGCAAGCATTCTCCTTCTGCCACATTGCAAAAAGCATTGCATTTCCCTGTACCTTTTATAATATTGCCCATTTTCGCATTAGCAAATACTACAATACTTATAAATGGAAATCTAGGCGAAGTATTTAGTCACAACTATAGCATTGGGATATTATTAGGACTTTTACTAGGTAAACCATTAGGCATCACATTATTTACCTACTTAGCTGTAAAATTAAAAATATGCTCACTACCTACTGGTATAAATTGGAGTAAAATTTTTGGAGTCGGAATATTAGCAGGTATAGGGTTCACAATGTCTATTTTTGTAACCTTATTAGCATTTGACGATATGACAATACAAAATGATGCTAAATTAATCATACTCGTTTCGTCTTTAATAGCAGGAATTACGGGCTTCATTTGGTTAACTATTGCGTTTAAAAAAATCGTTTAAAACAACAACAAATAAATAAATTATGAGTCTAAATTTTCTTTTACAAATCGAAACAGCATTGCCAGAGGTAGCGTCAAAAACAGGTGTGGTAGATAAATCACTATGGGAAATCGTTCAAGATTCAAACGGTAGTGGTGGTTGGATTATCAATTTATGGTTACTATTAATGTTAGGGTATACAATCTTTGTATTTGTTGAGCGTTTTTTAGCAGTACAAAGAGCATCGAAAGAAGACGTTAATTTTTTTGCAAAAATTAAGGAGTACATACTTAATGGTAAAATTGATGACGCAAAAAATTATTGCGCAACGTCAGCTTCACCTTCAGCTAGAATGGTAGAAAAAGGAATTTCACGTTTAGGAAAACCATTAGATAATATTGCAGCTTCAATTGAAAACACAGGGAAGTTAGAAATAATGCGTTTAGAACAAAGATTAAGCTTCTTGGCAACTGCATCTGGAGCTGGACCAATGTTAGGTTTCTTAGGTACTGTCTTAGGAATGGTTGGGGTCTTTATAGCATTAGGAGATTCTACTTCTTTAAGTGTAAAAGTAATTGCTCCAGGTATAATGACAGCTATGATTACAACCGTATTTGGATTAATAGTAGGAATAGTATCCTTCATTGGCTACAATTATTTAGTAGGCCGAATTGGTAAATTAGTTTACAAAATGGAGATTACTGCATTAGAATTTATGGATTTATTAAACGAACCAAATAAATAAAAGACTATGAATTTAGGTTCAAGAAATAAAATCAAATTGGAAGGCGGAATGGCCTCTATGACTGATTTAATATTCCTTCTGTTGATATTCTTTATTATTATGAGTTTAATGACTAATAATAACACTCCAATCGATTTACCAAATGCAACAACAGAAATACCAACATCAACAAACCCTATTGATGCTGCTGTAATTATCACAGAAGATAACAAATATATTGTTATGCCTGGTGGTGACATGGATAAACCAATGGAATTCGAAGAAATAAGAGAATTGGCTGCAGCTGCAGTAGAAAACTCAGGGAAACCAAAATTGAAAATTGCAGGACATCACAAAGCAAGCTATGAAGCTGTTTTCAATGTTTTAGCTCTTGCTCAGGCAAATTCTTGGGATCCTGTACTTGCATACGATAAATAAAATATTTTCTATGAGAATGGTGTCTTTAACGAATGAAAAAGATAGTAGAATTGGAATAATTATTTCAGTTGTATGTCTTCTGATACTTTTTCTATTTCTATACTTTACAACATTTGAAAAAGCAGATCCATCTCCTATAGACATACCTTTAGAAACTCAAATACCTATGACTCAAATGGTTTTTGAAAATTTAAAAGTAGAAACATCAGGTGGTGGTGGCGGAAAAGCTTCTAATGCTAAAATTTATAAAACACCACAATTACAAACAGAAAAAATTCTAACAACAAAAAAACAGCAGGAAGAAAAGGTAAATACAGGAGAATCAAATCACACCAATGCTCCAGACTCAAAAAATGAAGCTACAAGTGTGAAAAAATCTAACAATCCATTTGGAGATGGTGGAGATAATAATGGTTCAGAAGGTGGAGTTGGTAAAGGGAAAGGAATTGGATTTGGATCTGATGAAGGTTCAGGTACTGGTTCAGGAACCGGTCCAGCAAAAGGAAACGGAACTGGTAAAAGAATTCGTTTAAATGACCCAAATGTAGAAGATATAGAATCTGATGTTTTAATGAAAATTAATCTTAGGGTTAAAATAGATGCGGATGGAAATGTTATTAGCGCAATTAGTACATCAAGAACAACAACAACAAGTCAAATTATTATCAATAAAGCAATTGCAGCTACAATAAATCAGGCTAAATACAATAAGAAGCCAGATGCTGGTATAGAAGAGCAATTTATAACAATCATAATTCGTGCAAAATAGTTCCTACACCAATACAATTGAATGGTTATTTCAACAATTTCCTGCATACCACAAAATTGGTGCAAAAGCGTATAAACCAGACTTAACGAACACACTTAAATTATGTGAATTATTTAATAATCCACATTTTAAATTAAAATTCATTCATATTGCAGGAACGAATGGGAAGGGTTCAACATCAAGTATGTTAGCTTCCATTCTTCAAGAGTCAGAACAAAAAGTTGGGTTATTCACCTCGCCACATATTGAAGATTTCAGAGAAAGAATCAGAATAAATGGAATAATGATTTCTGAAAATGAAGTGGTAGATTTTTGCAATCAAATAAAAAGTTTCAACCTTGACATTGTTCCTTCATTTTTTGAAATAACGTGGGTAATGGCAATTGTCCATTTTTTGAAGAATGGTTGCACAATTTCAGTAATAGAAACTGGATTAGGCGGAAGGTTAGATGCTACTAATATAATTTCACCTATACTCTCCATTATTACAAATATTGGATTAGAACATACGAACTTTTTAGGAAACACACTAAATTTAATCGCAGGAGAAAAAGCTGGTATTATTAAACTGAATACATCGATAATTATAGGCGAAACTACTCCTGAAACAAAAATAGTATTCGAAAATACAGCAAAAAAGAAAAATTCAGAGATTCACTTTTCAGAAGAAATAGAATTAAAGTTACCTGAGAACTTTCCTTTAATAGGGGAATACCAACAAAAAAACTTTAAAATCATTCAAGTAGCTCAAAAAGTTTTAGAATCAAAGAACCTGTCTTTTACTCGAGAACAAATTGAAAAAGGATTGACAAACCTTTACAAAAATACTGGTTTCAGAGGTAGAATGGAAGTTATTGATAAACAACCACTTACAATAATGGACGTTTCCCATAATTTTGATGGTATTCAAGCGACTTTAGAAACAATTAAAAAATTGAACCAAGGAAATCTAAAAATAATCTACGGCACAAGTTCAGATAAAGATTTAGATACGATATTTTCATTGTTTCCAAAAGAAGCCATCTACTATTTCACAGAATTCAATAATGAAAGAAGTGCAAAAATGGAGACATTAAAAGAAAAATCAAAAGTGTTTGAATTAAATTCAAACTTTTATCACAGTCCTAAAAAAGCTCTTAATGAAGCAAAACTAACTGCAAATGAGAATGATACACTATTAATATTCGGTAGCTTTTTTTTAATTAGCGATTTTTATTAAAAATAAATTCAAAAAGTCATTGTCAATTTAAAAAAGATACGTAACTTAGCGAACTCATTAAGGGGAATTAGCTCAGTTGGTTTAGAGCACCTGCCTTACAAGCAGGGGGTCACTGGTTCGAATCCAGTATTCCCCACACAAAAGCATTCAGAAATGAATGCTTTTTTTTTGGTTAAACTTTAGTAGAGACTGGTGTACATGCTATTTGAAGATTATTAAACTACGTGTAAAGCTTGAAACTCATAAATCATTATTAAGAATCAAGAAAAGTAGAATTGAAACAAAATAAGTAGTTTACTTGTAAATAAGTTGTAAATTTTATCCAATTACATTAGCCATAATCCAGTAATTATATGGCTTCTATTAATACAGTCTTAAACACTAGAAGACTAAAAAGAATAATACTTATCCTGTAGTATTTAGAATCAGAGTAAACTACCAAACATTTGATCTAAGCACTGGAATAAGTTCCTCCAAGGAAAACTTCAACAGCAAAAACTTAACCATTAAGAAAGACCCTAATTCATCCATAATACTGGAAGAAAATCTTCAATTAATGTGAACTGTTCTTCCTAAAGTCCTCTCTATCACTAATCAAAATTTACAGGTCCTCCAAACTAAATTCTAATCAGTAAATAAATATAAGATGACAACTTTTAATGCCTAACGAATACATATGATTTTGCTTATCCATAAATTTATATTTCTACAAATTTATGAAGCATTGATTGTTATTGAAATGTAGGGTTAGTGGGGAGGATACATATTAACTTTTCTTTCTCTACTTTCATTCGCATAAAGCCGAAAATCACAGTAATTACTTCACCTGAAATTTCTTCAACAGTACCATTTTGTTTGGTTGCAATTAATTTTACTGTTGAACCAATTTTTATTTTTGAATGTTGGTATTCGTCTCGTTCGATGATTTCTTTTTTATTGGTGGTACTATTTACCTTATCAGTGTTGAGTTTTGGAGTTGTTTTAGCTGAATTAACTTCTGCTTTTAATTTTTCAGTTCTCCTCGTTTCCTCTGTTTTGTTTTTTTCTACTGAAATGTATTTGGTTATTTCATCTATCAATGGTTTGTTCGCATCCTTTTTTCGACTCTTCGTTTGGAAACGATCAATGAATTGTTTAAATTTCTTACCATTATTGATATATTTATTGTTGATTTCAATCGTTTCTTGTTGTGTTTTTAATTTGGTATCATACTTATCTTTCTTTTCTAAGTATTCAATTTTTGCTTTTTGAGCTAATTCTTGCGCTTCAATGTGCTCGTTATTCAAACGTTCAAGATAGGTTTTTTCTTTTTGAAGTTCACTCAATAACTTATCCATGGAAACTTTTCGATCATCTAAACGTGTTTTCGCTTCTTCAATTAATTCGATCGGAATTCCATTGATTTGTGCTACTTCAAATGTAAACGAGCTTCCTGGTTGTCCCAAAGAAAACTTATACAAAGGCTTAAGTGTATCGGTATCAAAGAGCATACAGCCATTAATTGCATTTTTAAGTTGATCTGCTTTTAATTTTATATTTGCATAATGGGTTGTGATCACCCCAAAGCTTTTCTTGTTGTATAGGTTTTCAAAAAATACTTCCGCTAATGCACCGCCTAAATCTGGATCAGAACCTGTACCAAATTCATCCAATAACAGCAAGGTTTTACGGTTAGAAACGGTTAGAAAGTGTTTCATTCTTTTTAACCTGTATGAGTATGTACTTAGTTCATTTTCAATTGATTGATTATCTCCTATATCTGTTAGTACTTGTTGAAAGAAACACATTTTACTGTTTGGGTCGACGGGTACTAATAGTCCTGCTTGAAGCATCAGTTGTAAAATACCAATTGTCTTCAATGTGATACTTTTCCCACCAGCATTCGGACCCGAAATAACCAACATCCTTGAAAATTTATCGAGATATAAATATTGAGAAAGTGTTTTTTTGCCGTTTATCATATTGTTTTTCCAAAGAATAGGATGAACAACATTGATTAACTCAATTCTCATTTCTTCTTCCTCTATGGCAGGAAGACAGCAATTTAATTCGAGTGCTAATTTCGTTTTAGCATTTATAAAATCAAATTCGGTTAGAATTTTTTGGTATTCTTTAATAAGCGGTAAAAGATGTGCTATTTCTCGTGTTAGTACCTGGAGAATTCTGTAAATTTCTTTTCTCTCATCGTCCGATAAAAGTTCATATTCATTGTTTAATCCAACATTTGAAATTGGTTCAATAAAAGTTAAACTACCTGTTTTCGAAGAGCCAACTACAGTTCCAGAAATTTTACGCTTATGAGTAGATAAAACTGTTAATACTCTTCGGTCATTTACAAACGCTTCACGGGTATCTCCTAACACATTTTCTTTTGAATGTTTTCTTAATTCTCGTTCAAAATTTTTGTTGATTTGGTTTTTTACAACTTTAATTTGTTTTCGAATCTCATATAAAAAAGGCGATGCATCGTCTTTTACAAGGCCTTTACGATCAAATACTTTCTCAATCGAATCAATTATTTCTGTAGTATAATATCCATTTTCTAACAATTTAGTAAGCAATGGATATTGTTTTTCACGTTTATCAAAAAAGTAAATAATTGAATTGATGCTGTGTGACGCAGTTGTTAGTCTCGCAAATCCTTCGTGTGTTAAAACAGCATTTTGTATCGGTAAAAGTTTTATTTCGGGTAATAATTCTTCAAAATCTAAGGCAGGAAAAGTTTCACCCTCTGTTCTTATGGATAAAAATTCATTCAAACGATTTAATTCGAGTTTTACCTCTTCAAATCTATTTGATGGTGAAAGATTCTCTAATCTACCTTTAGCAGTTTCGCCAATCGAATATCCTACCAACCATTCTCGTATGGTAGAAAATTCTAAATCTTTTATCGTTTGTTCATCAAAAGAGTTCATAGAACAAATTTAAATTAATCTTAGTTATCTTTGACTATTAAATTTAAAAAAAAATGAAAATAATATCCTTCAATGTTAATGGAATTAGAGCAATTACTAAAAAAGACTTTATTTCAGATATGAATCGCATTAAAGCGGATGTAATTTGTTTACAAGAAACGAAAGCAACTGTTGAGCAAGTAAAAGAAGCATTGGTTGATTTAACTGGATATTTTGTGTACGCAAACGAAGCTGAACGAAAAGGGTATTCTGGTACAGCAATAATCACTAAGACTGAACCGATCAAGATAACCTACGACATTGGTATGGGAGAACACGACAATGAAGGAAGAGTTATTTGTGCTGAGTATGACAATTTCTTTTTGATTACTGTGTATGTGCCCAATTCAGGAAGTGAATTGTTGCGATTAGATTATCGAAAAACATGGGACGCTTGTTTTCTAAATTATTTAAAAGCTTTAGAAAAAGAAAAACCTGTTGTAGTGTGTGGAGATTTCAATGTTGCACATAAAGCTATTGATTTAGCGCGTCCAAAAGCTAATTACAACAAATCAGCAGGCTATATGCAAGAAGAAATTGATGGGATAGATTTATTTGTTTCGTTCGGTTTACTAGATTCTTATAGATTGAAAAACGAGCATGATGTAAAATACTCTTGGTGGAGTTATAGGGGTGGAGCAAGAGTGAAAAATGTTGGTTGGAGAATTGATTATTTTTTAGTTTCAGAATCGATTACATCTAATTTGTTAGATGCTTTTATTTTAAATGATATTCTTGGTTCGGATCATTGTCCAGTAGGGGTTGTTTTTTCATTTTCTTAGAGAAGTTGCAATTCAACATCTCTAAGAAAATGACAAAACAAAAAAACCGATTCATTGAATGAATCGGTTTTTTTAAAAAATCTTGATTGAGAAGATTATTTTTTGTCTTTAGAACAACATTTTTTCTCTTCTCCTTTTGAATATTCTTCTTTTTTATCTTTGCAACACTCTTTTTTGTCTTTAGATTTTTTTTCTTTTTTACTCTCTTTTTTCTCTTTATCATCTTGTTGAGAAGATTTCGCTGTGCAAGAACTTGTTGTAGCTGCATAAACTTTAGATGTAATTGATCCTAAGAACAACATCATTGTAAGGGTAACAAATACTTTTTTCATAGTTTTTTATTTTTTAATTGTCTTGTTTAAACAAATATACTATTAATTTATTTTAATTCACCAATTTTTGTGATTCTTCCTTTTACTACATCGCCAATTTTAACATTTATTACCGAATCCAATGGTAAGTATAAATCTATTCTAGAACCAAATTTGATAAAACCATATTCTTCACCAGTTGTAACTTTCTGATTAGGTTGCACATAGTAACAAATTCTTCGTGCTACTGCTCCAGCAACCTGACGAAATAAAACCTCTTTACCAGATGAGTGTTCTGTAACAACTGTAGAACGCTCATTATCAGTACTGCTTTTTGGATGCCAAGCTACTAAAAATAAACCTTTGTGGTATTTTACGTATTTTATGATTCCAGAAATAGGATTGAAATTTGCATGAACATTTAAAGGAGACATAAATACAGAAATTTGAATTCTTTTGTCATGAAAATATTCTGTTTCTTCTACCTCTTCGACTACAACAACTTTTCCATCTGCAGGACACATAATATCATTTTCTCCAAAAACACAATCAATTTTTGGGACTCTAAAGAATTGAACCACTAAGTAACTCATAACAAGAGCTAGTATTGTTAGAGTCCAAAATAAAATATTCCATCCAGTATAAAGGAATAGATAAAAGTTTCCAAATTGTATTGCTGTAAAAAGCGTCATCGCAACGATGATGATTAAATATCCCTCCCTGTGTAATTTCATAAAGTAAGTTTAAAAAAGTATGTAAAATTAAGAATAAAATACGACCCAGCAGTAGAAAAATGGAACTGCGAATAACGCAGCATCAAATCTGTCTAGTATCCCTCCATGTCCAGGCATGATATTTCCTGAATCTTTGATGTTTAAACTGCGTTTAAATAACGATTCTAATAGATCTCCGAAAATTGAACAAGGAGAAATAATTAAGGCTGCAATTACCCAGAAATCAGTTGAATAGTCATTGCTCCATAAACCAATCAAATATCCCACACCAATAGTAAAGAGTATTCCTCCGATTGTTCCTTCCCATGTTTTTCTAGGCGAGATACGTTCAAATAGTTTTGTTTTACCAAAAAACCTACCTGTTAGATATGCGAATGTATCATTCGTCCAAATCAATAAAAACATTCCGATAGCCAAAGGATTAGTATGATCACTCATTCTTCCAAGTGCAATTATTAAGAAAAAAGGAACCACTAAATAGAAAATACTAAAGGTCATTAAACCAATATTTACTAAAGGGTTTATAGTTTTTCTCCAAAGTTCTGTAAGAAATAAAAAAAAAAGAATAGGAAATATTAGTGAGAATGCTTTCCCAGGAATTAATTCAAACATAGTTCCTATTAGAATCGTGAAAACAGCTAGGTTTCCAGTTATTGCTATGCTGTGAGATAACTGAATTTCTTTTTGATCTTTGAATAAATTATAGAATTCATTCAATCCAATGATTAAAAAGATGCTCATTACTATAGTTGTAGCATTATAATTCCACCAGAGTGCTCCTATAATTATAGAAATAAAAACTCCTCCAGTAAGTGATCGTAATAATATGTTATTCATAATTTTCTTTTATAAAGAATCCCGCTGATCAAAGATCAAACGGGAATAGTATTTAGAATAAAGAGTGTTTATTTAACCTCTTCTTCTTTGTCTTCAGTTACAGATCCAACGGTATCAACTTCAAGATTTTCTAAACTTTCCAAAGATGGAATAGTATTTTGAGAAGTTACATCTTCAGAAGGATTTACTCGAATCGAAGTGTCGTCAATTAAATTAAGATTTAACAAGTGTGTTTCTTCAATTCCCCATGGTCTTTCCCCAAAAATAGTCACTAAATCCTCTTTGAAAATAACTTCACGTTCTAATAGTTTTTCTGCTAATAACGTTAATTTATCTTCGTTTTCAGCAAGAATTGTTAATGCTCTTTGGTATTGAGATTCAATCAATTTACTTACTTCTTCGTCAATTGTCTTAGCTGTGTAATCAGAATATGGTTTTGTAAATGATTCACGTCCTTGAGAATCGTAAAATGATACATTTCCAATTTTCTCATTCAATCCATAAACTGTAACCATTGCATAGGCTTGTTTTGTAACCTTTTCAAGATCACTCAACGCACCAGTACTAATTTTTCCAAAAATTAATTTTTCTGCTGCTCTTCCACCCAATGCTGAACACATTTCATCTAAAATTTGCTCCGTTGTAGTAATACTTCTTTCCTCAGGTAAATACCAAGCTGCTCCTAAAGAATTTCCTCTTGGAACAATTGTTACTTTAATTAAAGGATTCGCATGTTCCAACATCCAAGAAATTGTAGCGTGACCAGCTTCGTGGTATGCGATAGATTTCTTTTCTTCTTTTGTAATGATTTTATTCTTTTTCTCTAAACCTCCAACTATACGATCTACAGCATCTAAAAAGTCTTGCTTTTCAACATGAGTTTTATTGTTTCTAGCTGCGATTAAAGCTGCTTCGTTACATAGGTTTGCAATGTCAGCTCCTGAAAAACCAGGTGTTTGTTTCGCTAAGAAATCAACGTCAATTGTTTCATCTATTTTCAATGGTTTCAAGTGAACTAGGAAAATCTCTTTTCTTTCGTTGATGTCAGGCATGTCAACATAAATCTGACGATCGAATCGACCTGCTCTCGTTAATGCTTTGTCTAGAACATCTGCTCTATTTGTTGCTGCAAGGATGATTACTCCTGAATTCGTTTCAAAACCATCCATTTCAGTCAACAACTGATTCAATGTGTTTTCACGCTCATCATTCGAACTAAAACCATTTCCTTTGCCACGAGCTCTACCAATCGCGTCAATCTCATCAATGAAGATGATAGAAGGAGCTTTTTCTTTAGCTTGTTTAAACAAATCTCTTACTCTTGAAGCACCAACTCCAACAAACATTTCAACAAAATCAGAACCTGAAAGTGCGAAAAATGGAACCTGAGCTTCACCAGCAACTGCTTTCGCTAATAATGTTTTCCCTGTTCCTGGAGGCCCAACTAACAGTGCTCCTTTCGGAATTTTAGCCCCTAAATCAGTGTATTTTTTAGGCGCTTTCAAGAATTCAACTATTTCTTGAATTTCTACTTTTGCTTCTTGTAAACCAGCTACATCTGCAAATGTTTTATTGGTAGATTTACCTTTATCATACACTTTAGCTTTTGATTTCCCAATACTAAAAATTTGACTTCCACCACCACCAGCGCCGCCTCCCATTTTACGCATAACGAACATCCAAATAGCAACTAAAATAACGATTGGTAATAAGAAACTTATTATACTTCCGAAATAATCTACTTCAGTTTTAGGTTCGTACGAAATCTGAGATTTATGAACTTTCTCTAAATTGCCATTTGTTATTTCAATCTTGTTTTCAAAATTTCCAGCATCAATCAAGTCCATTTTAAAAGTTGGATTATCATTTTTGATTCTTCCTTTACTTTCAAAAGCTTTTGACATTTTTCCAAACTCACCTTGAGAAGTTTTTTGAATAAATTCTTTACCTTCTTTTGTTAATTTGAAATCAGCTCGAACTTTATTTACAATGAAGACATGAGAAATATATCCCTTTTCAGCTAATTTAAAAAAAGATTGTTGACTCTTAACTTCAGTCGTCGATTCAACATTACTCATCAATTGAAATCCAATGATTGCAATCGCTATAAAGCCATAAATCCAATAGATTGAAAAAGGACTTTTGTTTTTATTGCTGTTTTGATTTTGATTTTGATTTTCAGCCATTTTTATGAAAATTTTAGTCTAAATTTGGAACGTTTGTTCTTTTTGATTCTACCCAAAGCGTTTCTAAATCATAAAACTCACGTGCAGTTTTATAAAAAACGTGTGCAACAACTGAAACGTAATCTACTAGAACCCATTCACTTGCACCTTTTCCTTCAATGTGCCAAGGTCTATCTTGAATTTCTTTACGTGTGTGTCTTACTAATGAAGAAACAATACCATCAACTTGAGTAGAAGATTCTCCACTACTTATAACGAAAAAATCTGCTACTGCTGAAGGAATTTCTCTTAAATCCAAGATTGTTATATCTTGCGCTTTATTCTCTTGCATTCCCTCAACGATTGTATCAACTAGAATTTGGGAATTTGATTCTTTATAATCCATCTATTATTTTTATTCATTACAAATCTAACTTTAAATTTTATATTTACTCGACTTTAAACTGATTTATATCTCAATTTTTGTTAAATGATTGGAAGAAAAATTATTCATCTCGAAAGTGTCGATTCAACAAATAATTATATTGCTGAATTAATTGCTAAAAAAAACATCGTTCATGGTATATCTGTTTTCGCTGATGCACAAACTAATGGAAAAGGTCAAAGAGGTTCTGTTTGGACTTCTAATCCAGGTGAAAATTTGATTTATTCTCTTTTTCTTGATTCATCTAATATTGCTGTTAAAGATCAGTTTATTTTAACTCAATTTATATCTTTTTCAGTGACGAATGTTTTGTTGAAATATGGAATCTTTTCTGATATTAAATGGCCGAATGACATTTATGTTAAAGGAAAGAAAATCGCTGGTATACTAATTGAAAATCAAATCAATGGTTCAAATTTGAATGGCTCAATTATCGGGATTGGTTTAAATGTAAATCAAACTGTTTTTAATGATTTGATTGCTACAAGTGTGCGGTTGGAAATACAGGAATTTAAACCGTTACAAGAAGTTGTTTTTTCTTTAATTAATGAACTGAACTTGAATTGGAATTTAGTTGTTTCAAATCAATTTCAAGAACTGAATGAGCTCTATTTGAGTAGGTTGTGGAAGTTGAATTCACCCTCTCTTTTTAAGGATTGTGAAGGAGAATTTGTAGGAGTTATTCTTGGAGTAGATGAGAGCGGTCGCTTAAAAATGGAGAAGAATATGAAGTTAGTTACCTATGATTTAAAAGAAATTTCCTTCTTGATTTAGTAATTTCGACAATTTTAGTTGCTTACTATTAATGCAATTAATTAAATTTTTCTTGAATTTTTTGAGCCATGTGATTAAACAATTCCGTTAAAGGTTTTTCAACTATTTTTTTGAGAAAGAAATTTACTTCACCATCAAATTCGATATGTCCACTTGAAGTTCCGATTTCTTGGTTAATAAAAAGTGTTAATTTAAAAGGGAACGGTGATTTCTCTCCTGATTTCATTAATACTTTACATTTATCTTCAAATCCATCTTGTATCAATGAAATCACAAAACCTCCTTGTGCTTTGAAAGAACATTCTGTTGGTGTTGCTTTCCAATCCGAAATTTTATCTTGCGGCAGAAGTTCAATGATGTTCTCAGAGTTCGTTAAGAAGTTGAATATTTCTTCTTGAGAAGCGTTTACGTCAACTTTTGTACTTTCAATAATCATTTTAGTTTATTTTTTCCAAGTGTCAGGATTTTTCTTCCACTCTTTCAGTGAAACTAAATCTTCTTCTAAAATATATTGTTGATTTAATGCTTGCTTGATTAAAACGTCATAGCTTGTTAAAGTTAAAAATGGAACTTCTGCTTTTTTAAATGCTTTTTCAGCTATGTTGAATCCATAGGTAAATACGGCTATTAATCCTTTGATTTCAAGTCCTGCATCTTTCAAAGCATCGATTGCTTTTAAACTACTTCCACCTGTTGATATTAAATCTTCAATGACAACTACTTTTTGCCCTTTTTCAAAATAACCTTCAACTTGATTTCCCATTCCGTGCCCTTTTGCTTCACTTCTTACGTAGATAAAAGGTATACCAAGCTCTTGAGCGATTAAAGCTCCTTGAGGAATACCTCCAGTTGCAACTCCAGCAATAACATCAGGTTTTCCAAAATGTTCTACTATTGCTTCAGCGTAGGCTTGACGGATAAAAGTTCTAATTGCTGGATATGAGAGACTTACCCTTGTGTCGCAATAGATAGGTGACTTCCAACTTGAAGCCCAAGTAAATGGATTATTGGGAGATAATTTAATAGCTTTTATTTGTAATAAAAATTCTGCTACCTTTAATGCTTTTTCCTTATTCAAAATCATTTAACAAATGTACAAAGTTTTTATTGAAAATACACCGCTTCATATTATTGAAAAGAAAGATTTTATCCCGAATGATGTTTTGGTGGTATACGCTGAAGATTTAGATTTAATCAAAGATCAGTTGTTTCATTTGATTGAATCTTCTGATAATGAATTGCCTATATATTTAGTTGCGGAGTCAATTGAAAAAACATTTATTCAATTATTTGAAGGATATGATTTTATTGAAGCTGCGGGTGGTATTGTAAAAAGAAAGGAATCGTATCTTTTTATTAAGCGAAATGGATGTTGGGATATTCCTAAAGGGAAGCTGGATGAAGGTGAAACTCCCGAAGTTGCTGCTTTAAGAGAAATTGAGGAAGAATGTGGTATTTCTTCTTTAGTATTAGGGGAACGAATCTGTATAACGTATCATACTTATGTCAACAAAGGAAAACCAATTATAAAGAAAACATACTGGTTTCAAGTAAATTATGATGGCGGTAAGGAGTTGGTAGCGCAGAAAGAAGAAGGGATTACAAAAGTGAAATGGTTCAAAAAATCTGAATTAGAAAAAATTAGAAAGAACACTTTTACATCCATATTAGAAGTGATGAATGACTATTTTGTTTAAAAATTTTAAAATTTTTGTTAATTTCATTCTCGAATAAAATATTTATCGTAACCTTGTTTAAAAAATACATTAATACTATGAAAATTATATTATTATCGATTGCGATGTTTTCTTTCACAGCAGTTATGAATGCTCAAGAAAATGAGTCTAAAAAAACGGAGATAGCTCCTAAAAAAGAGAAAAAAGCTAAAAAAGCTAAAAGTACAGTTACTTTTTCTGCTTTATTAATTCAAAGAGATGCTATTCCTTACGATTCTCAAGAGTTATTTATTTTTGAATTTAAAAATACAGGTAAAACTCCTTTGTTGATTCAAAATGTTCAGACAAGTTGTGGTTGTACAACTGCTGACAAACCTTCTGAGCCAGTTCAACCAGGAAAAAAATCTAAAATTTCTGTAAAATACGATACAAAACGAGTAGGAGATGTTCATAAAACTATTACGGTTACAACGAATGTTCAAACTGAACCAATTGTATTAACGATTCAAGGAAAAGTATTACCTGCTCCAGTTGTGCCTACAAAAGCAACTGAACCAGCGACAAACTAATAGTTAAAAATATATTAAATAAAAAGGAGGATGCGTCTTCCTTTTTTTATTCTCTAAACTTTAATTACTCTCCAACCATTTTTTAAATTCATTCACTCTATTCCTGCTTATAATACAGTTATCATCTTCTAATTGAGTTGATACGCTGAAATTTGATGAGTTGTTAAAATGAAAGGTTGAATTGTAACGGTTAATAAATCAAACTTCAAAAGAAGTTATTTTAGAGTTGCTGTAGAGTTGACTGATAAGTTTTTGATGGTTTCGTTGAGACGCTTTAATAGTGTATGTTAAATACATTGAATCGTTTGATTTTTTGTGCCGAATACATTTGTATTTCACATTACTCTGAATGAAAATGGCTTCTAAATCTTTGAAATTTGTATCGCATATTTTATCAATGGTAATTGAGTAAATTAATTCAGTGTTTATTTTTTCAATTAAAAGTGGAAGCCATGAAAACCCTAGCAATACAGTTAATACGATAATAACAGACGCAAACGCGAAATAATATTGACCAACGCCGATTGACATTCCGATTGCTGCTGATATCCAAATGGTTGTGGCAGTTGTTAATCCCTTGATGTTTGCTCCTTCTTTAAAAATAGCTCCTGCACCCAAGAAGCCAATTCCTGTAACAATGTTTGATGCAACACGCGCATCATTACTCATTAAGTTGGAAATGATTGTAAAAAGTGTAGATCCTACTGTAATTAAAATTACGGTTCTAAAGCCAGCAGATTTCGTTCTGTACTCTCTCTCAGCACCTATAATTGCGCCAATTCCTAAAGCAACAATTAATTTTGTTACTTCTTCTGTTACAGTATACTCCATTATTTTAAATACGCTTTAATTTCAGCTTCTGTGAATTCAACTGATGTGTAACCGTATAAGTAATAACAATTTTCAGTTGTGAAATCAAAAACAGCATAGAAATTAACTTTACCGTCTTTAAATTCTATCCCCAGTTTTTTGAAGTCATAAGTTGGAGGCGTATTGCTTGTAAAACATTTAGGATCAATTTTGTAAGAGCTTACAAAGTCTTTTTGAATTTTTGCATTTATTTTATCTAATAATTCTTGTTTTTTCTCATTGAACAGAGAAACGTTTTCTGATTTCACGTATTCTTCTCCTGTTTTTTGATATAATTCAAATGTGTAAGTAAATCTGTTTTTTTCGTCTGGTGTACCTGTTATTATAGACTTGTAATTTTTGAAATAATACGTTTCAACTTTTGTTGGTTCAAGCTTGTTTTTTCTTAGTGCTTGCATTGCTTTTAATGAGTCAACTATAAATGTATTTCTCTCACTTAATTTGTGCAATAGATTTTGGTATCTCAAAGAATCTTCGTTGCGTTGAAAAGCAGAATATAATTTATTGTCAGTCATTTCATGTTTTAATGAGTCTAACGCAATTTTGTTTTTAGTTAATTCAGCTTCCAATGAATTGTTTTGAATAGTAGCTTCGGCTATACTTGTACATTTTTTAGCCACTTCATTTTTCAAACTATCGTTTTCGAATTTGTTTTCAGAAAGTTGAATGTCTTTTGTTTTTATCACATAATTTAAACTATCTACTTTATGGTTCAAAGCACTAATTTGTTTTTTTTTAGTGAAAGCTAAAATAACTTTTTCTTTTAGCAAGATTGGCTTATTTTGTGAAATTGCCGTGAAAGAACAAATGATGGTGATTGCTGCTAAAAATATAGTTTTCATTTTTAATCTGTTTTTCATTTTAATGTTTTTATTACTTAACTGAATGTTAAGGGCTATAAAGTTAATCCAATTTTTAAAAATTGGATGTATTATGTAGTTAAAAAATCTTCTCTGAACTATTGATGTTATGTTATTGCTAGTTTTTCAACACTAGAAGTGTTTAAATTGTGTTTTAATAATTGGGATAGATCTTTTATTTTTACTGAAATCAAAATAAAGCACCTAAATTTCAATTTTACCCAAAAGTCGCAGACTAATTAATAAATAACCGTAACATGTTGATAAACAATCATGTTACGGCTTGTATAGTTTCACCAAAATGGTGATATTTGTACTTACCAAGGTAAAAATATTCTATA
>Ga0105055_10001989_pt1 | contig 32521 bp, 11 predicted proteins | sample BON03_FD_78090 | JGI IMG/M metagenome (GOLD analysis project Ga0105055, IMG submission 78090) | Freshwater microbial communities from Lake Bonney liftoff mats and glacier meltwater in Antarctica - BON-03 | ecosystem: Environmental > Aquatic > Freshwater > Ice > Glacier meltwater | place: Lake... | reverse complement strand
GTGTGGGGGGGGGGGGGGGGGGGTTCGGCCGCGAGCGCGCTCGGGGGGGGCCCCCGGCGCACGGGGGGGGCGGGGGGGGGGGGGGGGGCCCCAACGACCCAAAAAAAAAAAAAAAAAGCGCTCTCTCAAAAAAACGCGCTCTCAGAAAAAAACAAAAAAACGCTCTCTAAAAAAAAACGCTCTTTTTTCTCACCCTGCGCCGGCTTCCAGTGGAACTTGACGAGCGTCTCTTTCCCCGCCGCGTTGAGAAGCACCAACGTGTGCACGCCAAAGCCCTCCATGTGGCGGTAGTTGAGGGGGATGCCGAGGTCGTCGAGCAAAAAGGAGAACATGTGCTGTTTTTTCGTTTTTGTTTTGGCGTTTTTTTCCGTTGCGTTTTTGGCGTTTGTTCGGCGGCGTTTTCGTTCGTTGTTGGTTGAGAGGGTGGGTGGGCGGGGTGAGACCGAGGAGAAAGAAGCGGCAAAGCGTCGCCACCAGGCACGGGAACCGGAGAAGGAACGCCCGTTGCGTTTGCGGGAAGAGAAAAAACGCCAAACGCCCCGCCCCCCCTTTTCATCTCTCTCTTTTCTCACCAGCGCCTCGGGGTGGTGCGAGAAAAAGTCAGCGATGCGCCAGCCCTCCTGGATGTGCGACTTGGGGTTGGGCTTGAGCGCGTGCACCTGTCGTTTGTGTGGTGCGTTCGTTGTTTTTATCTTGTTGGTTGCGGCGAGCAGAGGGGAAAGAGAGAGAGAGAGGGGGGTGAGCGCGCGCGCCGGCGTTTTTTTTGTTTTTTTTCCGGTGCGCTTTTTCGGGGAACAAAAACGTGGCCAAAACGACACGGCACGACGCACCATGTCCGGGAACTTCATGCCGTCGCGGATGAAGAACACGGGCATGTTGTTGCCCACGAGGTCCCAATTGCCCTCGCGCGTGTAGAACTTGACCGCAAAGCCGCGCGGGTCGCGCAGCGTCTGTTGGTTTTTTGGGGGGGGGATGTTGGGTTTGGTTTGTGTGAGTTTTGTTTCCGTCGCGGGTTGTCAGTCGGTCGGTCGGTGTGGAGTCTTCGCCTGTTGGTGAGAAAACGCCGGCCCCTTCACCAGCCAAAAAGACTCCCCGCAAAAGCACCCCCCCTCGGGACTCGCTAAAAAAGCGACGACACAACAACGTCGTCGTCCGACGAAAAAACCAAAACCAACAAAACAAAACAACACAAAAAAGAGAAGCGCTCCCCCTCACCTCGGGCGACCCCCGCTCATGGATGACTGTCGAGAAGCGCACGATCACGGGCGTCTGCGCCCCCGGCGCGCGGAACACGTCGGCGCACGTCAGGTGCGACACGTCGTGCGTCACCTCGAAAAACCCCTTGGCGCTGGCCCCCCGGGCGTGCACCACGCGCTCGGGGATGCGCTCGCGGTCAAAGTTGGCAATCTTCTCGACTGTTTTTTTTTTTTTTCGTTGTTTTTTCGTTGGTTTTTGTTGTTTTTTGATCGTCAGTCTTCATGCTTTTGAGCAAGGGGGGAATGGGCGAGCGAAGAACGCGCGGGAGGGGAGGGGGGGGCACGCGAGCCAGGCGCGCGGACTCTGCGGCGGCGACGCGCAGCGCGCGGACGGCGGGGGCGAGGGAGGGACGGCGACGCCATCGCGGGGCGAGCGCGCGCGAGAAACGAGGGCGCCTTGTGCTGCCCGCCTTTTTTCTTTCTTTCTTCTTCTCTCCCTCGTCTCCTCTCACCCAGGTGGTAGTCCTCGAGCAAGACGGGGCCGCGCACCCCGGCCGTCAGCGAGTTGTTGTTGTTCCACACGGGCGCGCCGCTGTTGGTCGTCCAGAAGGGCGCGTCGTGCGCGGGCGCGTGGGGCACGTGCTGTTTTTGCGTTTTTGCGTTTTTGCGTTGAGCGTTTGGTTTGGCGTCAATTTTTTTTTTTTTGAGTGTTGGTGTTGGGGGGGGGGTTGGTTGGTTGGTTGGTTGCTTCGGTGCGGTGGGTTTTCGGGAGCGGGTCGTTGGTCGCGCGGACGCGTCGATGCCAGTGGGGGAGGACGACGCGCGCGCCATGGGCGCCCCCCGAGCGAGCGAGCGAGCGAGCGAGAAAGGGGCGCGGCCGCCGCCGCCGTCGCGCGGCGGCCGAAGCGACGCGGCCGCGCCGGCGGCGGTCGGGGGCTTCCTCTCAGCAGCAGTCGCCTCCCAGAGAGAGGGAGGGCGTGGGAGGAACGTCGCTCCCGCGCTTGTCGAGCGTCCTCGCGCCGCGCAACAAGCACGAGCAGAGAGAGAAGAGAGGAGAGGGGGCCGTCTCCCGCGTCCCCTCGGTCCTTTGGTGAAGGCGCCCAAGACGACAAGAATCGAGTGGTGACTGCGGACGCCAGCCCCTCTCTCTTGACAAACGCCGCGCCGCGGGTTGCCGCTCACACAGTTGCGCGCGCCCGCGCCTAGGCCCGCCAGCCGGCGCCATCGGCCGTCCGCGGGGACAGGGCGGGAGACAGACGCTCTTGCGCAGGAAAGCGGCTCCTGCTCCTTGCCCCCCACCCTCCCCTTTCTTCCGAAAGGCAGGGCCGCATGGGTGGGCGGCGCCTCCCTCCTCCAGACCCGCTGCAGCGCCAGCGTGCCGGCGTCCTGACCTTGTACGGATCCATCCTAGGTTTTCGGCAGGCGTCGCTGCTGCGAAGGAGAAACAAGGGACGTTTCTTGCCGTCGACTTTTCCGTTCCTTGCTGACGTCGTTTTTTTGATTGGTGCGCGCTTTTGGATGCTGGTGGGAAGTCCGGGACGTTTAGTGTGTTTGGATTGTTTCGTTGTTGTGTTCTGATGTGACGGGATGTGTGTGGCACTTTGGCCCTTTGTTGCTCTCTGGGATTTGTGCCCTCGGCGCTCTCTCGCCCCTCCTCTCCCCTTGCCTCCCTCTCTCCCTTCTCCCCCTGAAGAAAACGTCGACCCCCCTCTACTAGCGAAATCACACCAATCCAATTCCCTCTTACCAACAATCCAATGCAAGCCCTCCGCTCGTCGACCGCGGTCGCGCGCTGCGCGGCGGTCCGCCCCGCGGCGGTGAGTGAATGCGCGCAGAACGCAAGAGAAAACGGGGCGAGAAAAGACTCTCTCGCCGCCAGCCCCCTCCCCCCTGCTCAAACCGTCGACCGATGCGCCCCCCGGCGCCCTCTTCGTCGGACGAGGATCGCGCGCATGGGCCGTCATTGGCGTGGACGTCTCAGAGAGGCGCGTGAAACATGGAGGTGCTCACTCCTCCTTCCCGCCCCCCCCTCTCCACACAAAAAACACAAACGCAGCCGCTGCGCACGTCGCCCGCCGTGCAGGTCGACGCCAAGCTCAAGACGCGCAAGGTCGGTACCTCGTCCGAGCGACACAGGGCATCTGCACGCGTCGCGTCCAGGGACTGCGAGCGCACGCGCGCCGGCCGACGACGTCCGACGCTGACGCCGACGCGGACGCCGAACGCCGACCGAACGACCGATCGCGCACTGCTCATACGCCCCCCCTCCCCCCCTCAACCCAACGACCCCAACAATCAACACAACGCCAACAAAAACAGTCGGCCGCCAAGCGCATCAAGGTCACGGGCAGCGGCAAGCTCATGGCCCGCCACAGCGGCAAGCAGCACCTCAACGAGAAGATGTCGCGCGAGCAGAAGCGGGCGCTGGGGCGCGAGTTTGTGGTCGACGCGGGCAACGTGCCGCAGATGACCAAGTGCCTGCCGTACCACGGGGTGGGCGGGCGGTGAAAACGGGGTTGACTGGTTCACACTGGATTGACCGGACAGGCGGGATGGATGATTTGCCGGGGGCCGCGCAGCGTTTCTCGCCTTTTTTTTTGCACACGCGCAGCGCGGCCCCTCTCTCTCTGCTCCCTCTTTCTCTGATCGCCTGGTCCGCCCAGTTCAAGACCACCTTGTCCGCCTTGTTCCGCTTAACGCCTTTCGAGCCTTGTTTGTCTCTCGACGATGTGTAAAAAGGGGAATTTCGTTTTTCATTCTTTTTCGTTGCGCTCACTCTCCGCCGCCGCCGCCGCCCCCGCCCCCGAGCGCCGCCAGCGCCGCCCGCGCGGCCGCCTGGTCCCCCAGCGGCACGTTGCCCGCGCCCGCCACGCCCTCGAGCGCCGCCCGCAGCTCGCCCAGCGCCGCGGCCAGGGCCGCCGCCGAGGCGCCGCTGCCGCCGCCGCCGGGAGTGCCGCCGCCGCCGCCTCCTCGGCAGCACGTCGCCGCCAGCCGCAGCGCGCCCTCGCGCGCGGCGCCGACGTTGGTCGTGAGCATGACAAACGCCGCGCCGCGCGCGAGGGGGGCCACCCACTCGGCAGGAGCAAAAGCAGAAGAATCAGAAGAAGGAGGGGGGAGCAGCAGCATCGCGCGCCCGGCGTCGGCCGCCGCCGCCCAGGCCGCCCACCCCGCCGACCGCAGCGACAGCACGGCGCCCAGGGCGCCCGCCGCCTCGGCGCCGCCCGCCGCCCCCTCGCGAGCGCGCTCCTGGGGGGTGGCCACGGCCCACGCGGCCTTGAGCGCGCGCAGGCTCTCGGCCAGGGGCAGGGGCTTGGGCGGGGGGTCGTCCGGGGCGCCGGCGCCGGCACCGGCGGCGGCGGCCGCCTCGGACGCCGCCGCCGCCGCCGCCGCCGGCGACTCGGCGTGCCGGCGGAGGGCCTCGAGGAGGGGAGGGGCCGCGAGCGGCCAGGCGCCCGGCCAGCAGGCGGCCGCGGGGAAGGAGGAGGAGGGCGGCTGCGCCGCCGGCGCCGGCGCCGCCCCGCCGGCCGCCGCCGCCGCCCCTCCCGCCGCCGCCACCGCCCCCGCTGTCGCCGCCGCCAGAGGCCGCTTGTTTCCCGCCGCCAAAAGCAGCTCCTCCAGCCCGGCCAGGGCGGCGGCGCGGTAGGCCTGCCGCTTGCGCGCGAGGGCGGCGACGAGCGCGGCCAGCAGCTGGCGCGCGGCCGGCGGCGCGCCCTCGCCGCCGCCGCCGCCGCCGGGCGCCGCCGCCGACACCGCTTCCGCCGCCTGTGCCAAACCGCCGCCGCTTACGCCGCCGCCCCCAGCGCCGCCGGCCACCAGGGCCGCGCCCAGTGCGCCCGCGGCCTCGAGCAGCGCCTCCTTCCCGTCCCACAGGCGCGGCGCCGCCAGCTCGGCCAGCAGGTCGCGCGCGAGGCCCTCCCCGAGGGCGGCGGGCGAGGAGGCGCCGCCCCCTCCCCCCGCCCCCCCGAGCACCTCTCCGCCGGACGGCAGCCGCGCCATGGCCGCCAGCGCCAGCGCCGCCGCGCGCTTGCCGCCCCAGCGCGGCGCCGCCAGGCCCGCCCGCAGGACGGCGGCCAGCTCCGCGCCGTGCAGCCGAACGGCCGCGCCCTCCGAGGGCGCGCCGTCCTCCCACACGGCCTGCCAGACGGCGGCCACCCCGGCGTCGTCGTCCAGGCGCGCGGCGAAGGCGAGCGGCAGCGCGCGGGCCGAGGCGCGCGCTGCAAAGGCGTCGGGCGCCGCGCGGAGGAGCTCGCGCAGGAGCATGCCCCCCGCCAGTCGCTCCTCGGCCGACCGCTGCTGCTGCTGCTGCTGCGGCTCCGCGGCCCCGCCATTGCCCGCCGCCTCGGACACGGCCGACGCGGCCGACGCGCCGTACAGGGCGAGCGCCTCCGAGACGAGGCTGTCGAGCCGGGCGTCGGAACCAGAGGCGGCGGCGACGGCGGCGGCGGCGGCGGCGTACGCGCGCCGGACGGTCAGGGGGCCCTCGCGGTGGCTGCCGTGCACGAGGGGGCGGAGCAGGGCGGCGGCGTGCTGCTGGCCGGCCTGGGCGGAGGCGGGGGCGGCGGCGGCGGCGGCGGCGGCGGCAGCGGCGGCGGCGGCGCCAACGGCGGCGGCGGCAGAGGCAGCGGGCGGCGGCGGCGGCGGCGGCGGCGCCAGCCGCAGCAGCTTGGCCCCGCCCCGCGCCGCCAGCGCGCGCGCGAATCTGGCCGCGCCGACCTTGGTGTTGAGGCCGACGCCGCGGCGCAGCTGCGCGGCCACGGCCGCGACCACCCCGGCCACGAGCGCGGACGCCGCGGCCGCGTCCTCCGAGGGGGCGATGCCGGCGCCGGCGCCGGCGCCGCCGCCGGGACCGGCGCCTGGGGCCGCCGCCGCCGCCGCCGCCTCGGCCGCCTCTGCCGCCCCGGCCGCCGCCGCAAACAGCGCCGCCTCTGCCGTGTAGCGCGCGCATCGGTCCAGCGCCTCCGCCGCGGGCGACGCGCGCGACGCGGCCACCCGCGCGCCCTCGAGCCGCTCCTCGAGGCCCAGGCGGGCGGCGTGCTGCTCGGCGTAGCTCAGGCGGGCGTCCTCGAGCGCGGAGAGCGCCTCGAGCAGCGCCGCCACCAGCGCCGGCAGCACGGCGCCCGCGAGAGGGCGCCACCCGCCCGCGGCCTTTGTGGCCTCCCCCAGCACGTCGAGCGAGACGGCCCGGACCTCGGCCACGGGGCTGGGGAGGCCCACCTCGAGCAAGAGGGGCAGGACGGCGGCGGCGCAGGCGCGCGCGTCGCGGGCGGCGAGGGGCGAGACCCAGGCGGGGGCGCCAAAGGCGTCGCCGCCGCCGAGACCGCCGCCGCCCATGCCGCCGCCGCCGCCGCCGCCCCCTTGGCCCCCTGTAGGGTCAATCAGGCGCAGGGTGGCCTGCCGGAGCGACCGGCACAGGGCCAGCCCGGCCGCCCGGACGCTCTCCTTGACGTCGTCGGCCCCGCGGAGCGCCGCGCGCCACGCCGGCGCCAGCAGCGGCTCGAGCTGCGCCCACCGGCGCGCGCCCGACCCGCCGCCGCCGCCGCCTGGGCCGCCTGGGCCGCCGCCGCCGCCGCCGGCCGCCTCGGCCAGCGCCAGCAGCGCCGACTGCCGCTCGCGCCACGTGCGTGCCCCCGAGGATTTAACCAGCTCGCGCGCGATCTCGGGCAGCAGCGCGTCCACGTCGGCCTGCCCGCCGCCCCCTGCCCCGCCCTCGCCCACCAGCGCGAGCCAGATCGCCTGCATGGCCTCGGCCACGCGCGGGCTGGGGTCGTGGCGGTAGCGGAACAGGCGCGGGAGCAGGGCCGCGCGCTGCGCCGGCGTGAGCAGGCCTTTTTGCGGCGGCCGGCCGCCGCCGCCGCCCTTTTTGCCGCCGCCCTTGCCGCCGCGGCCGCCGCGGCCGCCGCCCCCCGCCAGCCGGGCGAGGCCGGCAAACCCGGCGGCGGCGCCCCGGCGCGAGCCCAGGGCCGACGCGTGGTTGGCCAGGTCCAGGAAACGGTACACCAGGTCCGGCTGGCCCAGGTCGGTGGCCAGCGCGCAGATCTCCTTGTAGGTCGAGAGCCCGCCGCCGCCGCCGCCCGCGCCGCCGCCGCCGTCGCCGCCGCCGCCGCCCGGCGGCGCCGCGCCCAGCTGCCCTGGCTCAAATATTTTGGTGTCGTCCGACACCTTGGCCGCCGCCCGCAGGCGCGCCGCGGACGACTGCGCCGCGGTCGCCGAGCCCCCGCCGCCCAGGTCGGCCACCAGCTGCGCCACCAGGGCGCGGCGGGCGGAAGCGCCGCCGCACCGGTAGGAGAGCGAGACGCCGCGGGACGCCACCTCCTGCGTCAGTTCGGATGCTGAGTCAGCAAGCAGGGCGGTGAAGGCGAGCTGGAGGTCGGGCAGGCGCGCGGAGAGGGCAGGAGGGGGGCGAAGGGGTCCGGAGCCGTCGAGGGGGGCGAGGGCGCGGCGGGGGGGGCGGGGCGCGGCGGCGGCGGCGGCGGCGGCGGCGGCGGCGGCGGCGGCGGCGGCGGCGGCGGGCTTGTCGGGTGTGTTGGCGGCGGCGTTTGCGGCCGGGGCAGCGGCGGCGGCAGAGGATGAGGCGCCGCCGCCGTCCCCGCGGCAGGCGTACGAGAGCAGCGAGACGAGCCACACGGCGGCGGCGCCGCGGGCCTCGGGCCGGTCGTTGAGGGCGAGCTGGAGCAGGCGGTCCAGCAGGCGCTGCTGCTGCTGCTGCCGCCGCCGCCGCTCGTCGTCCGAACCCGCCGCCGCGGCCGCGTCTCCGTCCGCCGCCTCGGCCCCCCCGTCGCCTCCCGCGCCCGCCGCCGCCGCCCCCCCGCCTCCGCCCGCGGCCGCCGCTGCCCCCCCGTCGTCCACGGCCATGGGCGCCGCCCCTCCTCCCGCGCCGGCCTCGCCGTCCCCGTCCTCGGCCCCCTCCTCCTCGTCCTCATCGTCCTCGTCAAAGCCCGCCAGCCGCAGCGCGCGGGCCTCCTCGGCCTCGGCCGCGTCAAAGGCGGCCGCCAGTGAAACGCCGCCGCCGGCGCCGGCGCCGAGCCCGCCTCGCAGCAAGGCGTCGGCCCCGCCGACGGCCGCGAGGGACTCGCGCGCGAAGACCAGGGCGACGGCCTCGCCCGCGGCGACGACGACCTCCTCGCGCAGGGGGGCGGTAGGCCGAGGCTTGGGGGCGGCGGCGGCGCCGCTGGCGCCGCCGGCGCTGGTGCCGCCGCCGGCGCTGGTGCCGCTGCCGGGAGCCGCCGCCGCCCCAGCAGCAGCAGCAGCAGCAGCAGCAGCAGCAGCAGCAGCAGCAGCAGCAGCAGCAGCAGGGGGCGCCGCCGCCACCACGAGCCCCAGCAGCGCGTCCGCGCCCGACTCGCGCGCCTCGTGCCCCCCGCCGGACGCCACCATGCCGATGGCGGCCACCGCGCGCAGCGCGGCGCGCACGCGGTCCGACGTGGTGGTGGTCCCGATCGTCGGGCCGCCGCCGCCGTCGCCGCCGCCGCCGCCGCCGCCGCCGCCGCCGCCGCCCGCGCTGTGCCCCCGGCCGCCGCCGTGCTGCCCCCCGGAGTCGGTCCCCCCCGCGCGCACCATGGCCGCCAGCTGCGGCAGCAGCGCGGCGGGGCTGAGCGCGGAGGAGGAGGAGGCAGCGGCCGCCACGCCGAGCCCGCCCCGCAGCGCCAGGTGCCCGAGCGACAGGGCCGCGGCGCCGGCGAGTGCCGGCGCGGGCGCCGGCGGGAGGGACGACGGCGCCGGCGCCGGCGGACCGCCCCCGCCCGGCGCGGGCGGCGCGTGCGCGGCCGCGGCGGCCACGACCGCGGCCAGGGCCGAAGCGGCCGAGGAAACGGCCGCGCGCATCGCCTGCGAGTCGGCGGCCGCCGCCGGCGCGCCGCCGCCGCTGCCCTCCCCCAGGAGGAGGCGGCGGCAGAGCTCGGCCGCCACAAAGCCGGCGGCCAGGGCGCACCCCTCGCGCTCGTCGGGCGACGACGCCGTTGCCTGCCTGCCGCCGCCGCCGCCGCCGCCGCTGCCGCCGTCGCCGTTGCTGCCGCCGCCCTGCTGCTGCTGCTGCTGCTGCTGCTGGGAGGCGGCCGCCCCCCCCGCCGCCGGCGGCAGGAAAAAGGCCGGCACGAGCGAGTCCGACAGCAGGGCCGCCACCTCGCGGGCGGTCATCGCCGACGCCGCGACGCCGAGCAGTTTCGCCGCCGCCGCGCGCGCGGCGGCGTCGCCGCTGCCGAGCAGCGGCCTCAGCAGCAGGCGGGCCGCCCTGCCGCCCGAGCGCGCGTAGCGCGAGGCGACGGCGTCGAAGCAGGGGCCGCGGTAGCGCTCGGCCGCGCTGCCGCCGCCGGGCGAGGCGACGGCGCCGTTGCCGCCGACGGCTTTGCCGCCGTTTGCCGCCGTGGCCGGAGAGGGAGAGGCGGCGGCGGCGGAAGCGCCCCCGCCTTTCGCGAAAAAGGGGCCGGCGGGCTCGGACGCCAGGACGACCAGGGCCTCGAGCGCGTCCGCCACCAGCTCACGCGGCGCGTCGCGCGCGGCGAGGGCGTGCTCGAGAAGCAGGGCGTGCGCGGCCAGAGAGTTGTTGCCGCCGCCGTCCCCGGAACCGTCGCCGCCGCCGTCGCCCCGGTCGGCGCGGCAGCGGCCGAGGACGGCGATCAGAGCGCGCAGCGCGCGCGGCGGCAGCGGCAGCGGCGCGCCCGAGCCGGCCTCCTCGGCGGGCTGCGACAGGCGCGGGTGGCGCGCGCGCGCGAACGCGACGAGCTCGCCGGGCGGGGGCGGGCGCAGCAGCGAGGCTAGCTGGCGCTCGGCGGACGACGGCGACGACGCGGACGACGACGCCTTGCCCTCGTTCTTTCGCGCCGCGCCGACTGCCGCCGCCGTCGCCGCCGCCGTCGCCGCCGCCGCCGCCCACTCCCCCCCGGCCTCGTCCCCCCCGTCCGCCCCCAGCGCACCCCCGCCCCGCGCGTCCAGGCCCAGGCCCCTGAGCCCGGCCTCGCGCACCTCGGCTTTCACGTCGCCCGCCGCGAGCGCCAGGGCGTAGCGCGAAGGGACGTGCGAGGGCGGGAACAGCCGGCCGCACCAGCGGGCGGCGGCCAGCCGGACACTGTCGATGGGGCTTGCCCCCGCCTCGAGCAGAAGGCGCTCGAGCTCGCCCCGGCGGGCGGCGGCGGCGGCGGCGGCGGACGTGGGCGCGGGGGAGGCGAGGGAGGCGGCGGGGTCGGAGGGCCGGGCCTTTTTGGCCCCCCGGAGCGCGTCGGCGCCGCCGTTGCCGTTGGCGACGGCGTGGCCGTCGCCCGCGCGAGCGCCGGCGGCGGCCGCCGCCTCGGCTTGTCGCTCGTTCGCCTCTGCGGCGGCGTAGGCGCCCGCCAGCGCCGACAGCGCCTCCAGCACGGCCGCGCGCTGGCCCGGCGCCTCCGCGGCCAGCGCCGAGAAGAAGCGCCGCGCGACGCGCGGGTCGGCCGAGAAGTAGCCGGGCAGGCGGCGCGAGAGGGCGGCCACGGCCTCGTAGGCAAAACCGCGGGCGGCGGCGTCGGCGGCGGCCGCCAGCGGCGGCGGCGCGGCGGCGGCGGCGGCGGCTGCGGGCGCGCGGCCGGCGGCGGCGGCGGTCGGGACCGAGGCGGGCCCTCCGCCGAGGGCGGTGACGCGGAGGCCCCCGGGCGCGGGGGAGGCGGGGCGGCGCTGCTGCGCGTCGACGTCCATGGGCTGCTCACCGCCGTCGGCGGCCCCTGCTGCTGCTGCTGCTGCCGCGCCCCCCTCGTCCTCCGTATCCACCGCCGCCGCCGCCGCCGCCGCCGCCGCCCCCTCTGCTCCGCCGCCGCCGCCGCCGCCCGCCCCATCCTCGCCCTCCTCCCCCTCGAGCCCCAGCCCGCGCAGCAGCCTGCCCATGACCGCGGGCGCCATCGCGCGCAGCTGCCACTCGGGCGCGTGCTTGAACGTCCACACCGTGAACTCCATGCCCAGGGCGCGGGCGCGCGACGAGGCGGACGCCTCCCCATACAGGCAGGCGGAGAGCGCCGCCGCGTTTGCGGGGAGCGCGCGCGCGGCCGCCGTTGACCGCACTAGGAGGGTCATTATGCGCGCGGCCAGCGGGGGGGGGGCCGGGGTGGTGCGCGCCCCCTCCGGCAGCGCGGCGGCCCGGGCGTCGGCCTCGGCGGCGCGCCCGGCAGAGTCGCCGGCGGGCCGCCGCGCCGCCGCGCCGCCGTCGCCGCCGCCGCCGCCGCCGCTCCCGTCGTCGGCGTGGGCGTGGGCGGCGGCGGCGGCGGCGGCGGCGGCGGCGGCGGCCGTCGCGGCAATCGCAGAGCGCGCGGCGTCGTCTCGCGTGCCCAGCAGCAGGCGCAGCAGGCGCGCCGCCAGGGCCGGGTCGTCCAGGTCCACGGGGGGCCGCGCGCCGTCGTGGGCGCACCACTTGCGCAGCAGCTCGTCGGCGCGCCGGCTGACGGGCTCGCGCGGGTCGGCCGCGGCCGCCAGCAGCGGCAGCAGCGCCATCGAGGGGGACAGCGGCGGCAGCGGGGGACTTGCTGCGGGCGCCGACGGGCCGCCGGCGCCGCCTTGTCCGCCGTCCTCGCACGCGATCCCCCCACCTCCTCCTCCTGCCGAACTCAGCGGGCCGCCGATGTCGAGCTCGGCGTCCTCGGCGGCGGCGGCGTGCCGGCCGCCCCCGCCGCCGGCGGAGCGAGGGCGCCCGCCGCCGCCCCCGCCCCCGGCCGCGGCGGCCGCGACGGCCGCGCCGACGCCGCCGGCCGCCGGCGGCTCCTCCCGCGACGCCGACGAGGCAGCCGCCTGCGCGGCCGCCGCCGCCGCCGCGCGGTCTGCGAGCGCCGCGGAGAAAAGGTTGAGCGCGCCCATCTTGGCGAGCTGCAGCGCCCCGGGCGTGGCCGTGGCCGCGGCGGCGCCCGCGGCAGCCTGCCCCCGGGCCTCGAAAAAGTCGACGTCGTCCTGGCACAGGCCTGGGGGGGGCGGCGGCGCGGCGGCGGCGGCGGCGGCGGCGGCGGCGGCGGCGGCGTGTGGCGTCGCCGGGCCCGCGCTCGCGGCGGCGGCGGCGGCCGCGTGCTGCTGCGCGAGGCCGAGCGGCGTCAGGTGCCCGGCCCCCGCGCCCGTCGCGCGGCCCGGGTAGAGAAACAGGCGCAGGGCCAGGTCGCAAAAGGCCTCGGCGGCGGCCCGAGAGCCGTCCGCGGGAAGGACCGCCGACACGGGCAGCAGCGGCGGCGGCACGGCGGCGGCGGCCCCCGGCGCCGCCCTCGCCGGCGCGTCTGCCGGCAGGCGGAAGGCCGTGCCCGTGGCCGTCCCGGGCGACGGCAGCTCCCCCGCTGCGGCGAGTGCCATGCGCGCGACCATGGCGCGCGGCTGGCCCCCGCCGCCGGCCGCCGCCGCCGCCGCCGCGGGGAACGCTGCCAGCGCAGCGAGCAGGCGCCCGGCGCAGCGCGCGCGGCGCGAGGGGGTCGCGCGGGCGAATGCCATGTCGGCGTAGACGAGCGCGAAGGAGCGGACCATCGGGTGCTGCTGCTGCTGCTGTTGCGTCGGCTGCTGTTGCAGCTGATGCGTCGCTTGTTGCTGGCCCGAGGGCGAGGGAGCGGCGGCGGCGGCGGCGGCGGCGGCGGCGGCGGCGGCGGCGGCGGCGGCGGCGGGAGCGGCGGGGGCGGGCGCGGGGGTTGGCGGCGGCGGCGGCGGCGAGGCTAAGGCCAGGTCGAGGAGCGCCTCGAGCGGCAGCGGCACGGCCGGCTGCGGGCGCACGCGCTTGTTGACGTGCGAGAGGATCTCGAGGATCTTGGCGCGCACTCGGGCGCTGGGAGTGCGGAGGCGGTCGACGGCCATGGGCAGGAGGCGGTCGAGGATCTGTTTTGTTGTTTTTTTGGGGAGGGGGGGAAAGGAAGATGCGTTCCGCGGTGAGTTTTCCTCTCGGCAAGACGAGACGTTCGGGGACGGCGCGCGCGTCGACGCCGGCGGCCGACCGCGACGTTTTGGGCGAGCACGCGCCCAACCGAATACTCACCGCGCCCAGCTGCGCGTCGTCGGTCATGGCCACGCGCGTCAGCACGCGGTCCAGCGCCGCGATCTCCTCGTCCTCCGTTGGCGCCATGGCGAGCGGACGACGACGGGGGGAACACCACGAGAGGTGGGGGGTGGTTTTTTTTGCTCTCTCTTTCGGGAGAAGCGGTTGGGACGACAAGGTCGTGCGTTTGTGTGTGTGATGATCGGATTCGTTGTGTGTCTGTTGTCGCGAACGTGGGTGCAGAGCATGCGGCATCATTTAGGAAGCGCCACATGCAGGGCGGCGGGATTTCGCGCTCGACGGACATCGGCGCGCGGCGCGGCGGCGGCGATCCCATTGTTTTTTTCTCGGCGACGCGCGCCGTTTCCTCTCTCGCAATGAGCTCCCCGCCCGACCGTCCGTCACTACAGCACAAGCACCTTCCGCACCCACATCACATCCACATCGATCCAGGCGCGCACGACCAGCTTACGTGCCACTTTCCTCCCTTGCCTCTCACTCTCACCCAACCCCTCCTCCCGACCGATGCTGCTCCAGCCCGGCGCGCGCCTCGCAGCAGCAGCACGCACGACCACCAAGGCGCCGCCCACTTCCCGTCTCCTCGGTCGTCGCCCGACGCCCGCCGCCGCCGCCGCCATGCCCGCCGCCGACCTCGCCGCCCTGGCCGCCCGCCCGCTCGGCGCGGGCTCGCCGGCGCCATCGCTCGCGGGAACAGAGCCGACCCGCCCTTTGCTGCTGACGACAGCCTCTTGCCCCTACGCCCAGCGCACGTGGCTGGCGCTGAACGAAGCGGGAACGTCGGGGATAACCTACACGCCCGTGTTCGTCGACCTCCAGAGCAAGGCCGAGTGGCACCTGCGCTGCAATCCCTACGGGCGGGTGCCGACGCTCGTTTGGGCGGCGGAAGAGGGGGCGGGAGAGGCGGGGGCGGGGGCGGCGGCGGCGGGGCCGGCGGGCGGCGGCGGCCAGGACCCCCAGTCCCTGCCCCCCTTCCGCTCCCTCTACGAGTCCCTCGTATGCGACGAGTTCGTCAACGACGCCTCCGGAGGCGCCCTGCTGCCGAGAACGGGGGGCGCGGCCGCGGCCGCGGGCTGCCGCCTGCTGATCGACCAGTTTTCGGCGCGCTTCGGCGCGGCCTTTGGCGCCCTGCTTTTTGCGGAGGACGGGGGCGAGGCGGCCGAGAAGGCGGCGGGGGCGGTGCGCGAGGCGCTCGCTTGGCTCGAGGCAAACACGGCGGCGGGCGAGGGCGCGGGCGAGGAGGGCCGGGCGGCTGCCGCCGCGGCTGCCGCTCCTGCTGCTGCCGCCGCGTCGCCCCCGCCCCCGCCCCCTCCGCCGCCCTTGTTCCTGCTCGGGCAGGACGCGGGGGCCTTCACGCTCGCCGACGCCGCGATTTACCCTTTTCTCAGTCGGCTGCGGGGCGCGCTGCCGCGCCTCAGCCCGCGCAGCGCCGGCGCTTTTTCCGACCTGGCTGCTGCCGGATACCCGCGCCTGTCCGCCTGGCTGGCGCGCCTGGCCGCGCGCCCGGGCGTGGCGGCGACCGAGCTGGCGGGGGGGGCGGGGGCGGGACAGACCTACTGGGACGCGATGGAGGCGACGTACGTGGCCTACCGGGCGCGGCAGCGGGCGGCGGCGGCGGCGGCGGCGGCAAAGTGAGGCGGGTTTTTTTTCCTTCCGACGCGGCGGCGCAACAAAACGCCCGGCGGCGGCGCGCGCTCCCTCTCTGAAGGGATGATCGTCTCCTCGGCAGGGCGCGCTGTCTCGCAAAAACGTCTCCGCCCTCGCCCTCGTCACGAAATGTAACGAACCCAACGCGCCCCCGACGGGTACTGGGGGGCTGGCGTGTGCGTGTGGAGAGGGTCCTGTGCGTGCGTGCGTGCAGGCGGGCGGGCGGGCGCGAGCAACAAACGGGCGGCGGCGGCGGCGCCATACGCGCCATCCCGCGGGCGCCCGGCCACACACAGGCGTCTTGTTCCTTTTCGCGCCGCCGCCCCCGCTGCCAACGCCGCCGCGCCTCTCTCTTTTTGTTGCTTGGGTGGTTGTCCGCCCGACTCTGCCTCGAGACCCTGGACGATTGCAAACCCACGCACTCAGAAGCGGCGTCCCTTTGCACTCTCCTCTACCCGCTCTCGATCCACTCCCCCTCCCTCCCCTCGGATCCCCAACAGACTCAAATATAGCAACCCTTTCGCCAAAGGCCCCCGGACTCATCCTTCCCCCCCCCCCCCGGCAGTTTGAACGGCACCCAGAGGACAAACAGCCCCCGTCGTTCACGCGTGCACAAACAAGATCGGATGGCGGGACGGAGGAAACCGCGGGGCGGCGAGGCGGCGGCGGCGTCGATGTGCGCCCGCAGCCGCCGCCCGCCGCCGCCGCCCCTCGTCGTCCTCCTCCTCCTCGCGCTCCTCCTCGCCACCGCCCCCCGTCGCGCCGCCGCCGGCCCCTCGGCCTCCTCCCGCCCCGTGGTCCTCCTCCTCGGCGACTCGCTGACCGAGTTCGCCGCCCGCGACGGCGGCTGGCTCCAACCCCTCCAATCCTACTACGGCGGCCGCAAGGCCGACGTCGCCGTCCGGGGCTTTGGCGGGTACAACACGCGGTGCCTGGCGCACGCGCTCGACCGCGCGCTGGACGAGTTCCCCGCGCTGCCGCAGGGTTCGGGCGGTTCGGTGTCCGGGTCGGTGTCCGGGTCGGGGTCCGGGTCGGTTTCTGGATCCAACGCCGGGGGGGGCGGCGGCGGCGGAGGCGGCCTCGTCGGCGGAGGCGGCGGCGCGACGCGGGTCGGGGCGGCGGTTGTCTGCGTGGGCAGCAACGACGCCAAGGTTCCGGGCACCTTTGGGGTCGAGCTCGGCGTCCCCCTGGAGGAGTACAAGCGCAACCTGCGCGCGCTGCTCCGGCGCCTGCGGGCGCGGGGCGTGCGCACGGTGGTGGTGGCCACGGCGCCGCCCGCGCACGAGGCGCGGCGCGCGGCCATCGCGCGCGAGCAGGCGGCGCGCGGCGCGGGGCCGGCGCTAGGGCTGGCCGACCGCACGGCGGCGCGCGCGGCGCTGTACGCCGAGGCGGCGCGGCAGGTGGCGCGCGAGCCTGCCGACCCGGGCAATGGCGGCGGCGGTAACGGCGGCGGCGGCGGTGGCGGTAATGGCGGCGGCGGCGGCGGCGGCGGCGGCGGCGGCGGCGGCGGCGGCGGCGGCCCCCCCTTGGCCGTGGTGGCCGACGTGTTTGCGGCCTTTGAGCGCGCGGGCGCGGTCGCCGCGCCGCAAAGTGATTACTACGAGCCCGACGGCCTGCACCTGACCGCCCGCGGCAACGCGCTCGTGTCCGACGCGGTCCGGGCGGCGCTCGCGAGCACGGAGCACGCCGCCGAGCGCCTTCCCCTCCAGTTCCCCTGGTACCGGGACATCGACCCGCGCGATCCCACGAGGGCGTTCGCGGCGGCGTACGGCGGCGCCATGCCAGAGTCGAGCCGGGCGCTGGTGGCAGAGGTGTCGGCGCCGATGCCGGCGGCGGCGGCGGCGGCGGCGGCGCCCCGGCCGCCGCCCCCACCAAGGGGCGCGCCGCCGCCGAAGAGCGCGGCGTCGCCGTCGCCGGGGCAGTCGCCGGCGCCTCCGCAGCAGCAGCAGCAGCAGCAGCAGCAGCGGCAGCAGCAGCAGCAGCAGCAGAGGCAGCAGCAGCAGCAGCAGCGGCAGCAGCAGAGGCAGCAGCAGCAGCGGCAGCAATCGGGCGCCAACGCGGCGTCGCCGTCCGCCGCGAAAAACGGCGGCGGCGGCGACAAGAAGGCACCACCCGGCAGGAACAACGGCAAGGGGCTTCGGAGGCGGCGGCTGATGATCTAAACCAAATAGCATTCAATAATTTCCTTAGGACTTCGAGCGGAGCGCCGTCCGGCACCGGGCCGCCGCCGAGCGTCCGTCTTTTCGAGATTAACTTATTTTCCACGTTCACGCAGGAGTTTGTTTTTCACAAGACGTCGCCGCCATGTGAGTGGCGACTACTAGGGAATGTGGGTCATAGCGTCTCTCTCGATTGAAGACGCTCCTTCTCTCGTCAGCGTCGATGTGGGGCCACGTGCGGGCCGGGTCGCGGGGTGAATAAGGAAAAGGGGTGGCCGTGTCGGGCGACGCGCCCCGTTTCGGATCGAAAGAGCGGCGCGCGACAAAGAGAGCGAGAGAGAGCGACGACAGACAGCGCCGCGGCGGGGGGGGGCAAGAAAAAGGGGGGAGGAGCGAGCGCCTCACCGCGCCCCCTCCTCTTCCTCCTCCTGCTGTAGCGGCTCAGAAGTAGCGGCAGCGTCGACGGCCTCCTCGAGCTCCCGCTCCGCGTGGCCGTTGGTGGCGGCGGCGCAATCGGCACCGGCGTCGGCGGCCGGCTCGTCTGCCGGCGGCGGCGCCGCCGCCGCTGCCTCGTCCCCGCCCTCTGCGTCCAGAGAAGCCGCCGCCGCCGATGCCGCCGCCTGCGCCTGCGCCACGCCGCCGCCCGAGGGCATCGGCGGCTCCAGGATGGCGGGCGTCAGGCCCGGGGACAGCTCCGCGGCGGCGCGCCACGTCGCGGCCCACAGGTCGACGCCGGCGGGCGGCGGCGGCGCGGCGCGGGGCGCCTTTTTGCCGCCCTCGCCGCCGCCCTCGCCGCTCTTGTCGTCCTCGTCGTCGTCGTCGTCGTCGTCGTCGCCAGGCGCAGCGGCCGAAGAAGCAGGAGCTAGGCCCGTCCACCCGGGGCGCAGCACGCCGCGGGCCGCCAGCACCAGCACAAGGTTCTTCAGCGCCTCGGGCGCCGCCTCGGCGAGGTCCTCGGCCGCCGCCGCGCCGCCGCCGCCGTTGCTGCCGCCGTTGCTGCCGCCGCCCAAGCCTGCGCCGCCGCCGCCGTCGCGCGCCGCCGGGCACACGCACAGCGCGGCGCCGGCCTCGCCCGCGCGGCCCAGCGCCCGCAGGAGCGCCAGCCACGCGGCGCCAAAGTCGGCGTCACGGGCGGCCGGCTCGGCGGCGGCGGCGGCCGCGGCGGCGGCGGAGGCGGCGTAGGAAGAGGCGCCGCCGGCCTGCGCCGCCGCCGCCGCCTGCGCCGCCGCCGCCTCGCCCGCCTCGCCCGCGCGCTCCCTGGCCTCCTGCCCCGCGAGCAGCAGCTGCGGCAGGTAGAGCAACGCCATCTTGCTGGCCACGCGCACCATGTCGTGGATCAGGGGCGCCGCGAACGAGGCGTGCAGGCGCGCGGCCTGGGCGGCGGCCTGGGCGGCCTGCGCCGCCGCCGCGCCGCCGCCGCCGCCGCCGCCGCCGAGCAGGCGCGCCGCAAAGCCGACAGCGAGCGGGCCGCCGAGCGCGGCCAGAGCGCCGCCGCCGCCGCCAAACGCGCCGCCGCCGCCGCCGCCGCCGCCAAACGCGCCGCCGCCGCCGCCGCCGCCCCCTGCCGCCGCCGACGACGTGGCCAGACGCGCCGCGGCCAGGGCGCGCGCCGACGACCCCTCCAGCGCGGGCAGCACGCGCTCGCGCAGGCCGCGGGCCAGGGCGCGGGGCGACACGCCGAGCCTCTCGCCGCCGAGCGCCGCGCGTGACAGCAGCGCCGCCGCCGCCGCGCGCACGTCGCGGTCCCCTCCCGCCACGGCCGCGGCCGACGACGCCGCCGACGCCGCCGCCGGAGAAAGGGAGGAGGAGGAGGATGCCGCCGCCGCCCCGGCTCCGGGGCCGCCGCGCGCGGCCGCCGCCCCCTCCCCGCCGGCCGCCCCGGGCGCCGCCGCCAGCCGCGACAGCACCTCGACCGTGTAGAGCCAAAACTCGCTCTTTGCCGCAGAAAAGGCGCGGCGCTGCTCGGCGCTCAGCTCGCGGCCCGAGGACAGCGCGGCGGCGGCCAGGCCGTCGGCCCAGGCCTCGAGCCAGGCGACGGCGGCGGCCAGCAGGCGCAGGACGCGGCGCTTGTCGGCCTCGGCCGCGGCGGCGGCGGCGGCGGAAGAGGCGGCGGCGGCGGCGGACGCGGCGGCGGCATCGTGGCTGCCGCCGCCGCCGCCTCCGCCGCCCTTGGCGCTCCTGCCCCGCTGCTGCCGCTGCTGCTGCTGTGATGAGGAGAGGGCCTCCCCCGCCCGCGGCCCCCCGCCCGCGGCCGCCGCCGCCGCCGCGCGCTCGCAGAACCACGCGGACGCCTCGAGCGCCAGCACGTAGTTGAGAGGGGTCAGCGCGCCGCCAACCACCGCCGACAGCGCCTCCAGCGCGTAGGGCCTGGCCGCCGGCCGCACGCTCGTCATTTTCAGGAGCGAGCACGCGGCCGCCCACGCCCACTGCGGCCGGACGTGCGGCGCGGCGCTGGTCACGAGCGCGAGCAGGCCGCGGGCCACGGACGGGGCCGCGGCCCAGGCGGGCTCCGGGTCGAGGTTGGGGACGAGGGCGAGGCCGCGGAGCAAGGCGTCTCCCTCCTCTGGCGCGACGACGGGCAAGAGGCGGGCGCACACGCGCAGGCTGCCCGCGGCGGCGGCGCGGACGGCGCCGCGGTCGGCGCCGGGGGGCCACGCGGGGGGCGGGGGAGGGGGAGGGGGAGGGGGAGGCGGGGGAGGGGCAGACTGCTCTTGTCCCTGCTGCTGCTGCTGCCCGGGCGCGGCCGCCGCAGAAGAGGCCGAGGGCGCCGCCGCCGCCGCTGCCAGAGGGGCAGCAGCAGCACCAGCAGCACCAGCACCAGCACCACCAGCAGCCGGAGCAGCAGCAGCGAGCGGCAGCGGCTGCCGCATCACCGCCGCCAGATGCGCCAGCGCGCGCGGCCACACCAGCGCCACCCGCCCCTTGTTGCGCAGCAGCACCACCAGCAGGAGCTCGGTGCACAGCTCGGCCGCTAGCCAGTCGACGGGCGCAGGGGGCGGGGTTGGGATGGTTGCGGAGGCGGCGCCGTTGGTTGGGGCCAGGCCGGCGCCGGCGCCGTTGGGCGCAGGAGGGGCGGCGGCGGCGCCCCCGGGGGCCGCGGCGCCGCCCCCGCCCCCCTTGGCCGCCGCGCCGCCTCCGCCGCCGGGAGGAGGAGGAATAGAAGGCGGCACGCCCGCGATGGGCCCCGCGCCCGCCGCGAGCGCCGCGACCAGCGCGTCCAGCGCGCGCGGCCCGAGGAAGCGCGCGTCGAAGAAGGCGTCGGCCAGCAGCGCGCCGCACCGCCCCGCGAGCGCCGCCACGCCCCTGGCCTCTGCATCGCGCTCCTCCTGCGTCTGCAGCAGGCCGGCGCCCGTATAGGCGGCAGGGCCGCCGGCCGCGGCCGAGGCGTAGTCGTCCTCGTCGTCGGCGAGCGGGCCGCCGCCGCCGTTGGCCGCGTAAAAGGCGCCACCGTCGGCCGCAAAAGACGCGCCGTTGCCGTTGCCGTTGCCGTTTCCGTTGGCGTTGTTGCCGTCCTCGTCGCCGCCGCCGGCGCCGGCCACGAGCGCGGCGACCGACCGGAGGAAAAAACCGCCGCCGCCGCCGCCGGCCTGCTGCTGCTGCTGCTGCTGCTGCTGCTGCTGCTGCTGCTGCTGCGCGGCCGTCGGCGCGGGCGCCTCGGGAGGAGGAGGGAGCAAGGGCGCGGAGGACGGGTCGGCCGCGCGCAGCAGCGCCGCGCGCGCGAGCAGGTAGTAGGGCCGGCGGCGCTGGCGCGGCGGCGCGCGCGGCGCCGCCAGCGCGCGCCGCGCCGCCCGCCGCGCCGCGCGCGCCGCCTCGCCCGCCTCGCCCTCCTCCCCCTCCTCGTCCTCCTCCCCCTCCTCCCCCTCCTCCGCGTACGAGACCTCCTCGCCCCCGAGGAGCGCCGCGGCGCCCGCGTGTGCGAGCCCCGCGGCGTGCCCGTTCCCGTGTGTGGCGGCGGGCGGCGGCGGCGGCAGGCCCCACAGTTCCGCGTCGATCAGTTCCTCGAGCGCGGGCGGCAGCAGCCCCGCGCGCGCCAGCCGCGCTGCGCACGCCACGACGGCCGCCCACCCCTCGGCGCCCAGGCGGTCGCCGTGGCGCCCGGCCGACCGCAGCAGGGCGTCGAGGGCCAGGAGGGCGCGGCGGTCGCGCCCGAGGGCGGCGGCCACGCGGGCGGGCGGGGGGAGGGCGCTGCCCAGGGGCGGGAGCCACAGCGGCGCGGCGGCGAAGAAAAAGGGGCCCGCCGCCGCCGCCGGGGACGGGCCGCCGCCGCCAAAGCCGCCGCCGCCGCCGCCCGGGACGCCCCCCGCAGGTCCGCCCCCGCCCCCAAGCACCAGCCGCGCGAGCGCCCCCATCGCCGCGTCCACCGCGCCCGGGATGCCGTGCTCCGCGCCCATGCGGCACACCAGCCGCAGGCCGCGGACCGCCAGCGCCGCCGCCGCCGAGTTGGCGGGCGCGGCGGCGGCGGCGCGAGACAAAACGCTGACGGCCGGCGGCCAGGCCGCGCAGGCCATCCCGCGGTCGAGCGCGCGGCGGGCGCGCGACGCCGGCGGCGGCGGACGGCGCGCGCTGCCGCGGGGCGTGGCCGAGCGCTGCGCGAGGGCGGCCCACCCGCCCATGGAGGCCGGGCCGGCGGCGGCGCCGACGCCGAAGCCGCCGGGCGCGGGCGCGGCGGGCGCGGCGGGCGCGGACGACGGGGCGCCGCCGACGCCGTTGGCGGCCGCGCCGCCCGCCGCCGCCGCCGATTCCGCCGCCGCCGCCGCCGATTCCGCCGCCGCCGCCGCCGCCACCGCCGCCCCCGCCGGGTCGTTGATGCGCAGCGGCGCGGCGCAGATGGACGCGTAGATGGCCTCGAGGAAGGGTTTTGAGAAGTCGGCGCCGTCGTTGACGCCGCGCAGGTTGCGGCAGAAGGCGTCGGCCGTCATCTTGGTCTTGACCTGTCGTGTTTAGTTTGTTGGGTTTTTTTAGTGGTATTTTTGTCGCGTTTTTTTGCAAGCGGGTTGTTTGTCGTTTGTTTTTGGGCGGGTGGGCGGCGGGGTGTTGTTTGCGAGGTTTTTTTTGTGGATGTGGGTGGCGGAGCGTGAGACATGAGGTCGTGCCCGCGCGCGCGCGCGACGGCCGACACGAAGCGACGGAAGAATGCAGATGATAAGGGAAAAAAAGGGTTTTGTTTGTTTTGTCTGCGCGCGCGGGGCCACGAAAAAAGAGGCCGCCGTCCCCTCATTGAGGAAAAAGGGGCGACGAGTTGGCCGCCCGCGCGCGCGTTAATCTGGGCGTCCCGGTGAAGAAGCGGACAACGCGGTTTGAAGACGCGTGTAGAGCCGCACGGCATAAAGGAGCCTTGTTTGGTGGAGGAAAGTTTTTTCTTTCTTTTCTCGGTCGTGGTGTGTGTTTCGTCGGCAGCGCTTTGTCGGCTCGCTCCGCGCCCCGGGGACGGAAAAGGCGGGAGTGGCTTTTCCGATCGCAAAAAAAGAAGAAGAAAGACAAGAGACTTGCCTGCGCGTTGTGCCGGTCCGTGTTGAGCATGATGACCGAGTAGGCCAGCACGTACGCCGCGTCCTCCGACCGGAACAGGTCGGGCGCCTGCCCGTAGTACCGGCGGCCGAACGAGTTGACGATCCGGTCGATTTTCTGGGCCTCTCCGGGCAGCCTGAAGGCCTCTAGGTAGGCCCGGGCGCCGGCCTCGAAGGACAGTCCGCCGAAATCGAAGGTCGCCGTGAACGCGTCCAAGACGGCCGCCGAAAAGGCGCCCGGCTCGCCCAGGACCTCGCCGACGGCGGCCTTGCTGAGGCCCGGGCAGGCGCGCAGGAAGCAGGCGAGGGCGGTGGCGAGAGGCGCGTCGACGGGGGCGGCGTTGGCGTTGGCGGCGGTGGCGGCGGCGGCGGCGTCCTTTCGTCCGGCGGCGCCCTTTGTTGTGCCCTCGGCGGCGGCGGCGCTGTCGTCGGCGGTTTCGTCGGCGGCGGCGTCGGCAGCGGGCTTCGCCTCGGCCTCGGCGGGCGGGGGCAGCAGGCGCAGGCGCTGCAGCAGCTCGATGCCGCGCTTGGGCTTGCGGTTGAACTGCTCGGCGACGGCGGCGAGCGTGCGCTTGAGGGCCGACTCGACCGCCGCCAGGCGCGCGGCCGCGCGGCCGTCGGCGTCGTCGCCGGCGGCGGCGCCGGCCGCGGCATTTGCGTCTGCGGCGTCGTCGGCGCCGCCTGCCGCCGCGCGCCCGCCGCCGCCGAGGAGGGCCGAGGCGACGGCCAGCAGGGCGACGGGATCCTCCCCGCGCGCGAGCGGGCCCCACACGTCGACGTAGAAGGGCATCTCGACGGGCGCGGGCCGCCGCGCGAGCTCGGCCAGGGCGTCCTCCTCCCGGTCGGCTTCGGCGGCGGCGGCAGCGGCGGCGGCGGCGGCAGAGGGCCGCCGCTGCCGCCGCGATCCCGCTCCCGCGCCGCCGCCGTCTCTGCCCTCCTCCTCCCCCTCCTCCTCCGCCCGCCCGCCGCCCGCGCCCTCCGCGAGCGGCGGCAGCGGCGCCGGCTGCGGCTGCTGCTGCGGCCCGCTCGCCGCCAGCGTCCCCAGCACCGCCACCAGCGCGTCCAGGGCAGAGGCGTTCAGCTGGCCCGCCACGCCCGGCGGCGACCGCCCCGACAGCAGCGCGCCGCGAAACGCGGCGGCGGCCGCCGCCGCCGCGCCGCCGCCGCCGCCGCCGCCGCCGATGCCGCCGCCCAGGCCCGCGAGCAGGCCGCCCGACCCCGCCGCGGCCGCCGCGGCCGCCGCGGCCGCCGACGCCGCGGCCCCCGCGTGCGCGAGGGGCGGGGCGCCGGGCGCGGCGCCCGCGCACAGCAGGGCGACGAGGTCAGCAAACAAGTCCGACCGCTCGAGCCGGCAGTCGCAGGCCAGGTAGGCCGCGTGCAGCAGGCCGGGCTGCCGGCAAAGGTCCAGAAGGCCCTCGAGCGCGGCCTCCTGCTGCGCGGCCGAGGCGGCCTCGCGCCCGTCCGCCAGAGGCAGGAGCGATCCCTGGACCAGGGCCTCGAGCTGCAGGGCGCACGCGCGGCCGAGCACGCGCCAGGAGGCCGAGGCGACCTGGCAGGCGCCGTGGATGACCCCCAGCGTGGGGAAGCGGAGGGCGGCGGCGGCGGCGCCAAACAGCTCGCGCTGCAGCAGGGCGAGCAGGGCCGGGTGGCGCGAGACGGCGGGCCCGCCCGCCAGAAGGGCGCGCTGCGCGAGCGCGAGCCCGAGCTCGCCGAATCCGCCGTCCTCGGGCGCGCCGGCGCCGGCGCCGCAGGCGGCGGCGGCGGCGGCGGCGGCGCCCGCGGCGCCGCCGGCGGCGGACGAGGCGGCGTCGGCGTCGGCGCCGCGGCGGGAGATTAGGTCGATCAAAAAGGCGGCGACCTCGAGGGCGCAGGGGAGGCCGTGCCCGGGCTGGGAGCGGTAGGACGCCGCGTGGGTGGGGGTCGGCGCGGGCGACGACGAGGGAGGGGGGGCTGGCGGGGCGGGCGTGGGGGGCGCGGGGGGCGGCGGTTGCGGCGGCGGCGGCCCGGCCGCGATGGCAGCGGCATCAGCGACGACAGCCTGGCCAGCCTCGCCCTCGGCCGCCTGCGCCGATAGCGAGGGATAGTGGTGCAAGTGCGGGGCGGGGGGGAGCGGCGGGCTGCCGGCCTGGTTGGCGTCGCCGTCGGCGCCCCCCGCTGCCGCTGTTGCCTCTGCTGCCGCTGCTGCTGCAGCGGCCGCTTGCCCCTCCCCTCCCGCCGCTGCCGCCGCCTCTGCCGGTGCCGGTGCCTCCGCCTCGGCCCCCGCGCGCGGGATCGCGCCGGGCGGCGTGCTGCACACCGGGTCCGACCGCCGCGCCGCGTCGATCGCGACGGCCGCCGCCGCCGCCGCCGCCGTCACGCTCGGGGGGGCGCCGCCGGCCGCAGCGGCGGCCGCCGCGGCAGCGAGCGCGTCGGCGGCCGCGGCGGCCCCGGTGGGCGACAGCGGGGGGGCGGCGGCGGCGGCGGCGGCGTCCGCCTCGTGCGGACGCGCCGCGCGCGTCGGCGTGCCCGGCGGGTGGTCGCGGTCGCTCGCCGCCGGACGGGCCGGCAGCCCCGGCGCCGCTGCCGCCGCCCCGGCCGCCCCGCCCGCCGTCGCCGCCACCGCCGCCGCGCCCCCGCCGCCCGGCAGCGGCGGCGCGTGCCTCAGCCGCGCGAACACGACCGTCGTCATGTCGCTGATGACCTGCCGCGAGTACTGCGCCAGCTGCTCGCTGACCTCACGGCCGCCGCCCGAAGAAGCGCCGCCGTTGCCGCCGCCGTTGCCGTTGCTGCCCGCTCCCCCCCCCCCTCCCCCTCCGGCCCCCAGATTTCCGAGCATAAACGCCGCCTGGTACGCCCGGCACACGCTCTCGTCCGTCAGGTGCGCGCCCGCCTCGCACGACACGGCCGCGTGCAGCACCTGCAGGATGCCGAACAGGACCGCCTCGTCGGCGCCGTTGCCGCCGCCGCCGCCGCCGGCCGGCGCCGCCTCGAATCGGCACTGGGTCGCCCCCTCGACGACGGCGTTGGCCGCCTCTGGCGCGCCCGGGTGGGCGGCGGGCACGGCGCCCGCGGCCAGGAGGCGCCGCACGGACGCGAGGGCGGCGCCCGTGACGGGCCCCGGCACCTGGGGCTCGCGCACGAGCCGCAGGAAGGGGGCGAGCAGCTCGGCCGGGCGGAGCGGAGGGGGGTGCGGGTGGGGGTGCGGGTGCGAGTGCGGCGGCGCCGGGGCGGCGAACGACGCGGCGGCGCAAGCGTCGCCGGCGTCCTGGGCGCGGCGGCGGAGGGCGCGCAGCTCGGCGAGGTGGGACTCGGCGTCCATGGCGCTCGAATCGTCGGGTTGCTGTGGCGTTGTCGTCGAGGGGTGGGTGGGCGGATTGGTGAGCGCGGCGCGACAGGACAGAGGAGACTCTCCTTCCCACCCCTTCTTGCTCCCTCTCCCCCTGAAAATGATCGCCCAGCCGAAAGACGCACGTTGTACCGGCCGACGGGAGGCGCGCCCCACTTGGTGTTCTGGCGCATGGCCGTCATCACCGAGCCAATTTCGGCGCTCAGCACGAGCGAGAGGGCGGCGGGCGAGGGAGGGCAGAGGGCCCACCCCGCTTGCTGGGGACGGTGGCCCATCGCGGCTCTCTCTGCGCGCGCGCGCGCGCCTGCGCGGCCAGGAGGAGAGCGGATCAAGGACGATGCCTCCTACTCGTGGGCCGGTGGATGCGGGTGCGGATGCGGATGCTGATTGCGCGCGCGTTTTGTCGTCCTTTAGGAGAGGGACCCAGCGGTTGTTGAGGATTCCGATTGCGCCCGCCGCGGTGTCGTCGAGGTGCGAGGGCGCTGTTTGTCAAGCAGAGGATTAGGGAGACGAGGTCCCACCGGGGCCGAATCGGGGGTTCTTGATTTGTCTAGGCAGTGGCGGATAGGGGCGGCGCCCGCCCGTCAATTGGTGCGGCGATGGCACGACCAGCGTTCGCGGTCCCGCCGACAGCCCAAAACGCGGGCGGCGTCAGGACCGGACGAAGGGGCCGGCGTGCGTTGTTCCCAAAACACAGGAGGCCAACACGGGAGCGTTCGCAGGGGAATCTGGTGCGGCGGCAAACGCGCGGGGCCCAACAGACAGACAGTTTCAGGCCGCCGCTACACAAAGAATAACCAGAGGTACCATGAACGAGAGGCGTTTTTTTCGCGCCGTCTCGAGCCCAAAACAACCGGGGAGGAAAACCGCGCGAGACGCACCCACCAAGAAGAAAAAGCCCAGCCCTCCTCCTCTCCCCTCTTTTGCTTTCACCGGCGCACCTCCGGCAGCACCACCCGGTCCAGGAAGGCCTCGAACGCCTGCACCCGCGCGGGGTCTGCCCCGGGCGCGAACCCTTGCCACGACCGCGCCGCGTTGCGCAGGTGCAGCCACCGCGCGTCGCCATAGGGCTGTAGCGCGAGGGCGCCCGGGCCGCCGCCGGCCGCGCCGCCGCCGCCGCCGCCGCCGCCCGGCGCCAGCGCGGCCAGCTCGGCCTCGCGAAGCGCCTCTGGGCCCACCACCACCTGGTTGACGCCCGGCGGCGGCCTCGCGGGGTCGGGCTCCGCGCACCGCGCCGAGAGGCGCGCCGACGGGTCGGCCGAGGCGGACGCGCAGGGTGGTGGGTTTTGGGCGGCCAGGTCGGTGCGGGCGGCGGCGATCCAACCGGGCAAGCGGGCGTTGTCGGCAAACCCGGCCTCGCGAAAGACGAGCCGGCGGCCGTCGTGCGCGGGCGGGTAGGCGTGCAGCGCGCGCACGTCGAGGGCGTAGTCGGCCGGGCAGGCGAAGGGCAGGGCCGGGGAGGGGTCGCCCGGGGCGCGGCAGCCCGGCGGCGGCCGCGGCTGCTGCTCGTCGCCGTCGCCGCCGCCGCCGCCGCCGCCGCCGCCGCCGCCGCCGCCAGCGCCATCCCCGGCCGCCGCCGCCGCCAGCGCCGCCTCTGGCACGCACCCGCACCACAGCCGCGGCAGCACGAGCGTCCGCCCTGTGGCCAGGGCCACCGCCATGCCAGCCTCCACCTCGCGGAGCTGCTCGCGCAGGGCCTTGGCGTGCTGCGCCCGCATCAGGAGTGGGTCCGGCTCGCCGCCGCCGCCGCCGCCGCCGCCGCCGCCGCCGCCGCCGCCGCCGCCGCCGCCGCCGCCGCCCTCGGCCGCCGCGCGGCCCAACCCTGGGGGGGGAAAGAGCTCAGACGGCGGCGGCAGGCCGACAGACAGAAAAAGGGGGTCGGAGTAGTATTTCGGCCCGTCCGCGTACCACCCCGCCTCGCGCATGCGGTGCACGCGCGCCTCGAGCCCGCCCCACGCGTTGGCGGGCGGCTCGGGGCCGCCGTCCGGGCCGGGCGGCGGCGGCAGCGGCGGGCCCCAGCGGCCGCCGATGTGGGCGCCGAGGGCGCCGGCGCGCCGGCCGGCGGGCGCGGCGGCGGCGCCGGGACCGGCGGCGGCGGCGGCGGCGGCGGCGGCGGCGGCGGCCTCGTTGCGCGCGTCGAGCCGCGACACCCACTTGCTGTATCCGTTGAGGACGACGGCGGGCGAGAAGAGGCCCACGCGCGCCGACGGGTAGCGCGGGTGGGCGGCGGCCTGCGCGGCGGTCAGCGAGGGGTGGGTGGCGCCCGTGCGCAGCACCAGCGCGCGCGCGTCCTGCGGCCGGAGCGCGTCCCTCTCGGCCTCGGCCAGCCAAGCGCGCAGCGCGGCTGCCGGCGTGCGCTCGTCGCCGGCGCCGTCGGACGGCGCGCCGCCGCCGCCGCCGCCGCCGCCGCCGCCGCCGCCGCGCTTGCCTCCCTCCTCTCCTTCTCCCTCTCCACTCTCCGCCGCGCCCGCGGGCGGCCACCGCGCCGCCGCCCACGCGTCCAGCGCCGCCCGCCCCGCCGCCCCCGAGCCAGCCGCGAAAAAGACGGCGGGCGAGGCGTGCGCCGAGGGCCGGGGGCGAAGCTCCAAACCCACGTCGCCCGGCGGATTTTCGGTGGTGGGTGCGTCGGACGCGGCGGCGAAATCGTGGGCCCGGGCAAACAGACCCACGTACTCGAGCGGGTCGCCGAGCCACAGGGCGTCGGCGTGCCCGGCGACCAGGTCCAGCCCGAGCGCGGCGGCGCTGCGAGCCAGCTCGACGAGGCGCCAGCCCGCGGCGCGGCTGTGCGGCGACCCGGGGCCGCGGTGGGGCGGCGCCTCGGCCGGCAGCGGCGCGAGCGCGGGCGGCGGCGCGGCGCCGCTGCCGTTTTCACCGCCGCCGCCGCCGTTTTCGCCGCCGCCCTCGCCGTCCTCTTTTCCGCCGCCGCCGGCCGAGCCGCCCGCACCCGCGCCGTCGGTCGACAGCCGCCCGGGCCACCACTCGACGCACCGGCCGAGGCGGTGCGAGCGCATGAACTCTGCCGTGCGCCGGTCCATTGCCGCGATCAGGTAGGCGCGGCTGCCGGAGCGCTGGGCGTGCGTGATCCAATTGACGCCGAAGGGTTCGAACGTCGCCCAATCCAAGGCGACCAACAAGAGCTGCCGTCCGCTGCGTCCGCCGGCCGCCGCGCGCAGGAGAGCGGGCGTCGGCGGGCCGCAGCCCGGCGCCGCCAGCCGTCGGCGCGCGTCGGCGTCCGACTCGGGCGGCCCGCCCCCGCCCGGGATGGCCGAGGGAGGGAGGCGCACGGGCGGGGAGGGGGCGCGGCGGGCGGCATGGAAGAGCGGGGCGGAGAGGGCCGAGGCGGGGGCGCCGAGCGCGGCGAGCGGGTCGGGCGCAGAGGCGCCGCCGGCGGCCGAGGGCGGCGCCGATAAATAAGGGGCGCCGCCGCCGCCGCCGCCGTTACCGCCACCGTTGCCGGCCTCGGCCGCGCTCCGCAGCGCGTTGGCCGCGTGGCGGCGCAGGGACGCGCGGCGCGCGCGCGGCACGCCCGGCGCCGAGGCCATGGCGGCGAGGTCGGCGGCGACCCGCGCGCTGAAGGCGGCGTAGGGCCCCTCCTTTTTGCGGCCGCCGCCGCCGCCGCCGCCGCCGCCCGAGGCCGCGCCCGCCGCCCCCGCCGCCGCCGCCGCCGCCGCCGCCGCGTCGGCCGTGTCGTCGCCGCTGCCGTCCGTGCGCCCGGCGGGCGGGTCCGCCCGGTCGTCCCTCGCCTCGGCGCTCACCCGGAAGGCCGGGGCCGCGCCCCGCAGCAGCCAGGACAGCCGCGCGCACGGCGACCGCAGCAAAAAGCTCAGCGAGGCGGCGCGCCGGAGCCGCTGCCGCGCGCTCAGCGCCGCGGCCTCGAGCGCGCAGGCCTCTGCGACCACCGCGTCAAACTCCCTCGCGTCCAGCACCCCGTCGCCGTCGCCGTCGAATGCGGCGGTGAAGTCGCCGCCGACCATGACGGCGCCGCCGCGGCGGGCGGCGGCGGCGACGGCGGCGGCGGCGGCGGCGGCGGCCGAAGAAGACGAGGACGAGGACGAGGGCGCCGCGCCGTTGTTTCCGCCGCCGTTTCCGCCGCCGCCGCCGCCGCCCCCCTCCAAGACCTCTCCCCCCGCCAGGGCCACAGGCGCCTCGCCGCCGCCGCCGCCCGAGCGCCAGGGAAGGCGCGAGGGGGGGGTGCCGCCGCCCCCCCCCGTGCCCAGGGGCAGGGACGGCAGCAGGGGCGCCAGCGCGAGCCAGTGCGCCGCGCCGAGCAGCGGCAGCAGCAGCGCGGCGGCGGCCGCCAGCAAAAACAGGCCGCGGCGGCGGCGGCGCGGGGCGGACGCGGCGGCGGACGCGGCGGCGGCCGCCGCCGCCGCCGACGAGGACGGCGGGGGGGGCACGGCCCCGAAAGGGCCGTGGTGGCCCCCGGGGCCGTGGCGCGGGTGGTGCTGCATGCGGGGCGAGGGCAGGCGCCAGCCGGAGGCGCCGGCGCCCGCGCCCGAGACAGGAGACAAGGCGCCGCCGGCGCCGGCGCCGGCGCCTGCGTCGCCGCCGCCGCCGCCGCCCGACGACGCAGAAACATAATGCTGCTGCTGCTGCCCGCCCTGCTGCTGCTGCTGCTGCTGCTGCTGCTGCCCGTGGTGCGGCAGCTTGGAGAAGGACCCCAGAGAGTGCTGCAGGCTCCCCGCCGCCGCGCGGTGGTGCGCCTGCGGCGGCGATTGCTCGTCTCCGCCGCCGCCGCCGCTCTCGCCGCCGCCGCCGCCGCCGCCGCCGCCGCCGCCGCCGCCAGACGTGGCCGGCGTGGCTCGTCGCCCCCCGCCGCCAAAGAAGGCGAGCGCGGCCGCGGCCGCCCCCGAGAGCAGCCCGCCGGCCGAACCGAACGCGCCCTCGCCGCCGCCGCCGCCGCCGCCCGACGGCGGGCCGCCGCCCCACGGCGCCGCGGGCCCGCCGCCGCCCCCGCCGCCGCCGCCGCCGCCGCCGCCGCTGCCATAGGGCGTGCCCGGGCCGCTCTCGCTGTGTCGCCGCCGCACGCGCCCGCCGCGCCCGCGGGGGGACGCGGCGGTCGACGTGCCCTGGGGGGGCACCTCCGGGTCGCTCGGGCTCGGCTGCAAGAGGTAGGGCGGGGTGGGGGGCGCCATTATTGTGAGGGGGGGGCGGTTTGTTTAAAAACCGGGCGGCGTGTGTTTGTCGCCGGCCGCGTGGCGGGCCGCGACGGTTTGCCGCGCGCGCGCGGCGGGCGGGCGCTCGCCCTCGCGAACGCTCTGGTCTCTCTCTCTCTCCTATGAGGCCGTGGGTATCTCGTGCGCTGCCCTTGCTTGAGGGCAGGCGATTCGTGGGTCCCCGTCGGCCCGATCAAGGCGGTCGCGCGGCCGGCGCGCGCGCGCGAAAGGGGGCGAGAGAGGGGCGGGAGGAGCAACTGTCGCTCTCCCTTGCGCGGATCGGGGGGCCGATGATGGCCGGGATGAGCCCGCCCTTGCGCCGTGAGTTGGCACCTCGCGCGCGACGCGGGTTGGCTGAGAGGCTTCTTGGGCGGTTTTGGGGACGGCGTTTGAGAAGAAGCGGAACGGTGTTTGCTCCTCTTTTCGGTTTTGTTTCGCCCGCCCCCCCAGTTTTTGAGTCGACGATGATGGTTCGTCGTCGTGCTAGCTAGTGTCGCGTGGCTAGTGGATCATGCTAAAGAGGAGGTGGGGGGGTCGCGCGATTTTGGGCGATTTGGAACACAGGTTGGTTGTCTGCTTCAGCTCCTGGTTTTGGCAAGGAGAGAGGTGCCTCGCCTTTTCTCTCCCTCTCGCTCCCTCGCAATCGCCACTGTCAAGCATTCAATCCGCCACAAGACCGCACACAACATTTCGTCTCACCATCGGCCCTATTGACAGCCCCGTTCTTTTGTCACGCATCGAAGAGAGAGGAGAAAAACAATCAGAGACATGTTTTCGCTCGCCTCCGTGGCCACGCGCAACGTCGCGGCTAACGCGTGCCACCCCAAGCAGAAGGCCACCAACCGGTGCGCGCGGACTCGCCCGATCAAGGTCGGTTCGCGCCTTGAAATGAGCGTTTGGAAGAGGGAGGGACGGCGGCTCCTCATTGTGCGCCTCTCGCGCCTCCTTCGCCCCCTCTTGTTCGACGCACGCGCGCGCGCGTCGACGCTGGCGACCGATGCGGCGATGCGCGGTGTCGTGGCATCGGGCGCGGGGCATTGACCAATGGCGCGCGCGAGATTGTGCGCCCCTCTCGCCCTTGTCGTCGGTGGCGTCGGCGGCGGCGACGGCGACGAGCGCGCGTTTCGGTCGGCGGGCGAGCGAGCGAGGGGCGCGCCTCTCTTGCTCTCTCTCTCTCTCTTTCTGACGCCAGCTCCTCCATCCAAGACCCACCGACCCAAAAAACCAACCACAGTACAACGCGAGCGACCGCCGCCACAAGCCGGCCGAGTACCCGCCGCTGCCGCCGCCGCCGCCCGCCGTGACGGTCGTGGCGGCGGCGCCGGCAAAGTGAGCGAAGAGTAGAGAAAAGGGGGCGGCCGGCGCGCTTTGTCCGGCCCCCCCTCCTCTTCTCTCTATCCCAATGCGCCCCTCCCCTTTAGCGCGCGACCGCGCGGCCTGGCTGCCGCCGAGCCCCCCCCCCCCCAAATGCCTTTGATGTAAAAAATCCCCTCTGCCTTTCTCTGTCTCTTTCGCTCGGTGCGGCTCCCGCGCGCCCCCCGCCCCCCCCCCCCCCGCGGGGCCCCG